>Ga0256847_1000946_pt1 | contig 16182 bp, 9 predicted proteins | sample TeddybearmetaG_FD_189099 | JGI IMG/M metagenome (GOLD analysis project Ga0256847, IMG submission 189099) | Hydrothermal vent microbial communities from East Pacific Rise, Pacific Ocean - Teddybear | ecosystem: Environmental > Aquatic > Marine > Hydrothermal vents | place: Pacific Ocean: East... | reverse complement strand
TGACCGGACATTTATCTGACATTGGGCAGTCTCCTGTTCCTTGATGGGCTGGGAACAGTGTCGGTCATCTAAATGTATTCGTCCAATTGATATTAGCGCTACGACCTAGAGAAATTATCTATAATGTTCGCGCCTAAGCCGTTTCAGCGGCGGCAGCGGCGCTCGCCCATGCCCATTGGAAATTATACCCGCCGAGCCAGCCAGTAACGTCGACGCATTCACCAATGAAATACAGACCCGGCACGGCCTTGCTTTCCATCGTACGAGACGACAGACCGCCGGTATCAACCCCGCCAACCGTCACTTCAGCTGTGCGCCATCCTTCAGTTCCCGCAGGCTTGAGCTGCCAGGCATTCAGCGCCTGCCCGATAGCTTCAATTTGCGCCTGTGACAGCTCCGCCAGCCGTGTACTCGCGGGCATGTCAAGGCGGTTGCCGAGCAGCTCTGAAAGGCGCTTGGGAAAATGCTCTGACAGCGCCGAAGCCAGTGTGGTTCGGGGCTGAGTTGTTTTTAATTCGGCGACCAAAGCGGGCGCATCCACACCGGGCAGGAGATCAATTGTGATCGCCTCGCCCGGTTGCCAATAGGACGAGATTTGCAAGGTAGCCGGCCCGGACAGCCCGCGATGGGTGAACAGGATGTTCTCGACAAAGGATGGCCCGGATGCCGCGCGCGCCTCAACCGGCACAGCGACCCCAGAGATCGCCGCGAAGTCATCATGTGTCTGCCCCGTGAATGTAAACGGCACCAAAGCTGGCCGGGTTGGAACGATGTCATGCCCAAACTGCCGCGCGATGTCATAGGCCAGAGAGGTTGCGCCCATTTTCGGGATCGACAGCCCCCCTGTGGCAATAACCAGATGCTCGGCCTGCACCGGCCCGCCACTGGTCTCGACATGGAAGCGGCCCTCGACATGCCTGATCTCACCAATCTGCGTTTCAAGGCGCAGCTCACCTCCCGCTTTCGAAAGTTCATCCAGCAAGAGCTGAATGATCACGCCGCTCTTTTGATCACAGAATAATTGCCCAAGCGTCTTCTCATGCCAGCTCAGGTCGTGGCGCGCCATCAGGTCGCAGAAATCCCACGCCGTGTACCGGGCAAGGGCGGATTTAGCGAAGTGTGGGTTCTCCGACAGGAAGGCGTTTGGACCCGTGTGCAAATTGGTAAAGTTGCAGCGCCCGCCGCCAGAGATGCGGACTTTCTCGGCTGGCTTTCGAGCATGATCCAAGATCAAGGTACGTCGCCCACGCGCGGCAGTGCGCGCGCCGCAGAATAATCCCGCAGCTCCGGCACCGAGTATGAGCGTGTCGACTTGCAACGACATTGTGGCCTCAAAAAATTGTTAAATCCCGAAAAAGTCTTCTTTCGGCCCTGTTGGCGGCATGGCGAACGCGTGTAAAGGTCTCATTAACAAACAAAAATGAGGGACTATCATGAGCAGTCGGACATCAGGGGTTCGCGGGATTCTACTCGGGGCATTGGCTTTAACACTGACAGGTTGCGGCGGTGGCAAGAAGACCCCCGAAATTCCTCCGGCCCCCGAATCTGATGTCGGGCAAGTGGTTGAGCGTTCGCGCTCCGATCAAGTTGCTGCAGATCGCCGCGAGCGTGATCGCCAGCGAATTGCCGCGCGTAGTGACAACGGCAAATTCGTCTATGCTCGCTACGCCCCGGACACGAGCGGCGATCAACCCAAAGCCTGTCTGGTCTTCTCCAAACCTCTCGACATTGACGCCGACTATTCGATCTATGTTGAGATGGATGGCGGCGACACGCCTGCGTTCAGCATTGAAGGCGAAAAGCTCTGCCTTGGCGGGTTGAGCTTTGCCTCATCCTATACCGCGACCTTGCTCGAAGGCTTGCCTTCCGAAGACGGCACAGAGCTTGGCCGCGAGGAAGTCGTATCGATCAGTTTCGAAGACCGCCCACCTTATGTCGGTTTCAAAGGCTCCGGCGTGATCATGCCGCGCCAAGACGCCGATGGTTTGGCGGTTGAAACGGTGAATGTCGATGAGGTGAAAGTCACCGTGTCGCGGGTCAATGACCGAGCGCTGGCGTTTAAGTCGATCACCAAGGGGACCGAGTCGGCGCAAGGGCGTTATTCCTACGTCTACGGCGACGAGAATCCGAGCGACGTATCGTCCGAGATTTGGTCGGGCACGATGGACATATCCGAGATCAAGAACGCGCCAGTGGTGACGATCTTCCCGCTGCCGGATGTAATTGATACACTGCAACCGGGCGCTTATTATGTTGAGATAATCGATACCAAAGAGCTTGGTCGTTATGAAGGACCAGCGGCGTCTGCCAAGCGCTGGATCATGCTGACCGATCTGGCTCTGACGGCCTATCGCTCTGAGAGCGGTCTCGATGTTACGCTGCGCTCCTTGCAGGATGGCCGCGTCATGCAGAACACAACTGTTCAGCTGATCGCCTTCAACAATGAAGTCCTCGGCGAGGCTGGCACTGGGGTTGATGGCCGTGTGACCTTTAACGCCGAATTGCTCGCCGGAACCGGCAACATGGCGCCGAAAATAGTGTTGGCGTCTGGCTTGAAGGGCGACACCGCCGTGCTCGACCTGACCCGCGCGCCAGTTGATGTGTCTGAGCTTAATGTCGGCGGCCGGGTCACGCCCGGTCCTGTTGATGCTTACCTGTACACCGAACGCGGTATCTATCGCCCCGGTGAAACCGTCTATCTGACCGCGATGATGCGCGACCGCGCTGGCCGCGCGATCAGCGAACGTGCCGGAACCCTGATCACCTATCGCCCGAACGGGATGGAAGCCAAACGCGAGCGCTTTGCCATCGAAGAAGCTGGCACTATTCAGCGCGATATCTTCCTGCCCAAGGATGCCTCACGCGGCATGTGGCGCACGGTTGTCGAAATTGACGGCCTCGGCCGCGCTGGTTCAGTATCTTACTCAGTTGAAGACTTTGTCCCGCAACGCATCGCGGTCGAGTTGGAGGTCGAAGATGCCCCCTTCCTGCCCGGCGACGATGTTCGCGATATCGATGTCGATAGCCGCTTTCTGTACGGCGCGCCCGGTGCCGGTCTGACCGTCAAAGCGCAAGCCCGCGTCGAAGCTGACCCATCACCTTTCGAAGCCTATCAAGGCGTTCAATGGGGCGCTCATAAAAGCACTTTCCGTGAGCAGATTATCGAGCTTAAAGACCGCACCACTGATGGCGCCGGTCATGCCACCGTGCGCCTCGCTCCCGGCAATCGCGGTCGCAATGCGGACATTCCACTGCGCCTCAACGCTGTGATCAGCGTGCTTGAGCCGGGTGGCCGCGCGGTCACTGAAAGCGTGCGCATTCCGTATCGCCCAAGTAATCTCTATCTCGGTACCAAGCCCTTGTTCGAAGGCCGTCTCGGCTATGAAGACGAGGGCGGGTTTCAGATCGTTGCAGTCAACGCCAAAGGCGAGGGCATTAACTCAAACCTGCGCTGGAAACTGCTTGAAATCGACTACCATTATGATTGGTACCGCGAGAACGGCGAATGGAAATGGCGTCGCTCACGCTCGGTTCGTACCGCCAATGAAGGCGGCTTACGGACGGTGTCCGGTGTCGGCGAGATCAAGGTCTCCGGCCTCGATTGGGGCCCGCACGAGCTGATTATCGAAAGCGAGGATGGCACCACGACCAGCCGCAATTTCTATGTCGGCTGGGGCGGTAGCGTCTCGGATGACGGCGTCGAAGCCCCTGACCGGGTTCAGGTCGTGCTTGACGAACAAACCGTTGTACCGGGCCGTCCGGCTGCACTGACCATCATTCCACCATATGATGGCGAAGCCCAGATCGTGATTGCCACCGACCGCGTCCTGTCGGTTGAGACAAGGCAGGTCAAAGCCTCTGGCACCCAAATCACCTTGCCCGTCACCGAAGAATGGGGTGAGGGCGCCTATATCATGGTCAATGTCTACACCCCGCGTGATGCGGTGATACAGGCCAAACCACGCCGCGCAGTTGGCGTGGGTTATGTCCCGGTCGATATGGCTGGGCGGACCTTCAACGTGTCAATCGATGCGCCTGAACTGGTACGTCCGGGCAAGTCCCAGACGATTTCTGTGACCGTCGAAGGCGGCCCGCGCGAGAAGGCGTTTGTCACACTCGCAGCTGTCGATGAAGGCATATTGCGCCTGACCAAATTCTCCAGCCCTGATCCAAGCGATTGGTACTTCGGCAAGAAGGCGATGGGTCTGTCGCTCTACGACGATTATGGCCGCTTGCTTGACCCCAATCTTGGTCTGCCAGCTGAAGTCCGGTCCGGCGGCGATCAGCTTGGCGGCGAAGGCCTGTCGGTTGTGCCAACCCAGACGGTCGCTCTGTTCAGCGGCGTCATCGAAGTTGGCCGCGGCGGTAAAGCCGAGATCACTTTCGACTTGCCCGAGTTTAATGGCGAGCTTCGCCTGATGGCGGTGGCATGGTCACCAACCGGGCTTGGTCAAGCCAGTCAGGCGATGACCATACGCGACAAGGCCCCCGCCGATCTGATCCTGCCACGCTTCATGGCGCCGGGTGACGAAGCGATTGCCACGGTTAGTATCGACAATATCGAACTGCCAGACGGCACGTTCAATACTGTGCTGGCCGCTAGCGGTGTCATCGATGTTGCAGCGCAGGAATTGTCAAAATCGGTTCCGCAAGGCCAACGCGTCGATCAGAGCCTCCGGTTCAGCGCCGATGGTTCAGGCATCTCGACCATGCAGCTGAGTGTCAGCGGACCCGACAATTATTCTGCCGACCGTGAATACCAGATCGAGACGCGTTCGCCGTTCTTGCCGGTGACCAACATCTTGCGGGTACTGATGGAGGAAGACCAGACCTTCGCGCCGAGCGTTGACTTGCTTGACGGGTTTGTCCCCGGAACGCAGGCCATTTCGGTCAGCTTCTCCGGCATTCCGGTTGATCCGAACGCGCTGTACAATTCCCTCGCGCGTTATCCGTATGGCTGTACCGAACAGACCACCAGCCGCGCCTTGCCGCTGATCTATGCTGAGCAATTGGTCGAGGAAGGTGCCGATGGCGCGCCTGTCGCCAAGGACATGGTGCAACAAGCGGTCTCGCGCATCCTCAACCGCCAAAGCGATAATGGCGCTTTCGGTCTGTGGCGTGAAGGCGATGGCTATGCTTCGCCATGGCTTGGTGCTTATGCGACCGATTTCATCTACCGTGCCAAGGAGGCTGGTTATGAAGTGCCTCAGGCGGCGCTTGATCGGGCCTATCGGTCGATGCGGATGATTGCGCAGGGCGATGCTTGGCGCGTCTATGGCTACCATACGGATGTCTATGAAAGCCGCTGGCACAGCGATACCGAGCATCTGTTGATGCAACGCGCGTCACCTTATGCGCTGTACGTGCTGGCGCGTGCGGGCAAGGCCGATGTCTCGCGTCTACGCTACTTGCATGACCGGGAATTGTCGAAGATCCGTTCGCCATTGGCGCGGGCTCATCTGGCTGCGGCTCTGTCCTATATGGGCGATCGGTCACGTGCGTTCAGTGCCTTCGACGCCGCCGAAAAGGCGCTTGGCTATGAAAACGACGGCGACTATTACCAGACGCCACTGCGTGATCTGTCAGGCGTTCTCGCACTGGCTGCCGAGACCGGCTTTAACCAGCATGTTGCCCGGCTAGCGACCCAAATTGGCGAGGATGTGCCAGAGCCTGATCGCCTGTCGACACAGGAGAAGGCTTACCTTCTGCTGGCTGTAAACGGCCTCTCCCAAGAGGATGGTCTACGGATGGATGTCGATGGCCTTGGCCGTAGCAGCGACAATGATCGTCGCTATGTCATCACGCCGCAGCAATTGGAGCGCGGTGTCAGCTTCCGCTTGAAGCGTGGCTCTGCGCCGGTGTTCCGGACCGTCATGGTCACCGGCTCTCCGGACAAGGCGCCGCCGCCGACCAGTCAGAAATTGTCGATCTCCAAAAGCATCCGCACGCTGCAAGGTGGACGGGTTGATCTGTCCAAGGTCACGCAAGGCGACCAATTCGTTGTCGTGCTGACCCTGTCGCCGAAAGAGCGCCGCAACAATCCTGTCATCGTCGCTGATCTTCTGCCTGCTGGCTTTGAGATCGAGACGGTGCTGCGTCCAGCCGATGGCCAGCGCGAGGATGGACCGGACGGTGCATTTGCATGGGCTGGCAAGATCGACCGGGCTCAAACGGCTGAGGCGCGGGATGATCGCTACGTCGCGGCGATTGATGTCGTCAACAATGATCGCAAGCTGGCTTATGTCGTGCGCGCGGTCACATCGGGTACGTTCGCGATGCCGGGTGTGGTTGCTGAGGACATGTATCGCCCGGATGTGTTTGCTCGCTCTGCGGCCACCATCCTGACGATTGCACCGCAAGTTGTAGGACCCGGCGGTAGCAAATGATCTGGCTCAAACGATCAGCGATTGTCCTTGCGGCGGCGCTGATCGTCCTGCTGGCCCTCGACCGGATTTTCCCGCCGCCACTTGAGCGCGGTGCAGCCGTTTCGATCATGGTCAGTGACCGTGATGGACGGCCTTTGCGGGCGATCCCACTGACCAACGGAACTTGGCGGTTCGCCGCCAATGTCGACGAGATTGATCCGATCTTCATCGAAGCCCTGCTTGAAGTTGAGGACAAACGGTTCTGGTTGCATGGCGGGGTTGACTGGATCGGCATGGGCCGCGCCGTGTGGAGTTCGGCCAGCGCAGGCCGAATTGTCTCGGGCGGCTCGACCATCACCATGCAGACCGCACGCCTGCTTGAACCGCGCAAACGAACCATCCCGTCAAAACTGATCGAGATGTTTCGCGCTCACCAGATTGAGGCGCGCCTGTCGAAACAGGAAATTCTTGAACTCTACCTCACACTCGCGCCGTATGGCGGCAATCTCGAAGGCATTCGCGCCGCCAGTTGGCGCTATTTCGGGCGCGAACCCGGCCGCCTCTCCGATGACCAGATCGCGCTCCTGATCGCTCTGCCCCAATCCCCAGAAGTGCGCCGTCCGGACCTGCGCCCGAAAGGCGCAACATCTGGCCGCAATTCAATCGTCGCCAAGCTCGAGCGGCTTGGATATCTGAATGCAAATCGCGCTGAAGAAGCCCGCACAGCGACTTTGCCTGTCGGGCGGCATGCCTTCCCGGCGCGCGCCTGGCACGCCACCAGCCGGGCAGGGCGCAAGGCCGAAGCGGATGTGCGCTCAACCCTCGACGCCGGACTGCAAGCCGAAATGGAACAGGTCGCCCTGCGGGTTGCCGAAGCGCAAGAGCCCGAAACCCAAGTCGCGATCCTTGTCGTCAATGTCCACACCCGCGCCGTGCGTGCCGCCGTTGGTTCAGCTGACCGCAAACGCCCCGGCGGCTGGCTCGACCTGACCGCGCAGGCCCGCTCGCCCGGGTCAACCCTGAAACCGTTCATCTACGCCATGGCCTTCGATGATGGCAGCGCCTCGCCAAATACCAAAATTGCCGACATGCCAAAGCGCTTCGCGTCCTACCAGCCAGAGAATTTCGACCGGATGTTTCGCGGCGATGTCCGCGTCGCTGAGGCGTTACAACACTCTCTGAATGTCCCCGCCGTATTGGCGCTCGACCGGGTTGGACCGCAGCGGTTCGCTGCAACCTTGGCGCTAGCTGGCGCATCGCCGCGCATCACGGGCGGGGCCAGACGCAAACCCGGTCTCGCTCTGGCTCTGGGCGGTGCTGGCATGACCGCGCGCGAGCTTGCCATCTTGTATGCCGCACTCGGAGATGGTGGCCGTGCCAAACCTCTGGTCTGGAACGAGGACGACATCGCCGCCTCAAAAGCGCGTTCGGGCTTTCGTCTGATGAGCGCCGATAGTGCTACGAAAATCCTCAAAATCCTGCGCGGCACGCCTGCGCCTGCCGGGCGGATGCCGGGTCGTTTGACCGCCAACGCCCCGCAAATCGCTTTCAAGACTGGCACCTCCTACGGTTTCCGCGACGCATGGGCGGCAGGTGTTTCCGGCGACTATGCGATTATCGTCTGGGTCGGGCGCGCCGACGGCGCCCCGCGCCCCGGACAGACCGGACGAAAAGCCGCGCTACCCATCCTGTTCGAAGTTGCTGACCGGGCCGCGCTGCATCTCGGCGCCGCTAGCGCGTCCAAATCGCGCCTGATGACCGAAACACCGGCCCGCGCCCGCGGCGCTCTGAACCAGTTCGCCGCAGCCGACACCCCGCCTGAAATCCTGTTCCCCCCCAAAGAGGCCGAACTATGGGCTGGCCAGATCAATGGCGACCGCGCCCGTCCCTTCGTCTTTGCCGGGCGCGGCGAGGGGCAATTGCGCTGGTATGTTGATGGTCAACCAATCGCGCTCGACGATGGCGGATTGCCCGCTTGGCGACCGCAGACAGCTGGCTTCTACCGGGTCAGCGCCGTCGATATTGCTGGCCGCGCCAGCGCTGTACGTGTGCGTGTGATCGGTACAGGCGGCTAGGTTTGCGCGCGGGCAGGACTGGACAGCCTGAACGGATGATGTTCCGTTCAATCATGACCAAAAACCATTTTGACCTATTGATCGTCGGCGCTGGCCTGTCCGGCATCGGCGCGGCCTATCACCTGCAGAAGAAATGCCCCGGCAAGTCCTATGCGATCCTCGAAGCACGCGGTGCTAGTGGCGGCACCTGGGACCTGTTTCGCTATCCCGGCATCCGCTCCGATAGCGACATGCACACGCTCGGCTTCAATTTCAAACCGTGGAACGAGCAGAAAGCCATCGCCGACGGCCCGGCCATCCTGAAATATATCCGTGAAACCGCCGAAGAGAACGGTATCGATCAGCAAATCCGCTATGACCATAAAGTCATCCGCTCCAGCTGGGACAGCGACCAAGCGCGCTGGAGCGTCGAAGTTGAAACCGGCGGCAAATCCGAAACCCTGACCTGTAATTTCCTCCACATGTGCAGCGGCTATTACAAATTCGATCAGGGCTACACGCCTGAATTTGCTGGCCGCGACGATTTTAGCGGCGAGATTATCCACCCCCAGCACTGGCCTGAAGACCTCGACTATTCCGGCAAGAAAGTTGTGATCATTGGCTCTGGCGCCACCGCGATGACGCTGGTACCCGCGATGACCGACAAGGCCGAACACGTCACCATGCTGCAACGCTCCCCGACCTATGTCGTCTCGCGCCCGGCCGAGGACAAAATGGCCAACCGTCTGCGTAAATTCCTGCCCAACAAGATCGCTTACGGCATCACGCGCTGGCGCAATGTCCTGTTCCAGTTGTTCTTCTACAATATGGCGCAGAAAAAGCCTGATAAGGTCAAGGAGCGCATGATCGGCATGGTCAAAGAGGAGCTTGGCGACGATTTCGATGTCGAGAAACACTTCACGCCGACCTATAATCCGTGGGATCAGCGCCTCTGTCTGGTCCCGGACGGCGACCTCTACGAAGCGCTGAAATCCAAAAAAGCATCAGTCGTCACCGACCATATCGACAAATTCACCAAGACCGGCATCCTGCTCAAGTCTGGCGACACGGTTGAAGCCGATATCATCGTTACCGCCACCGGCCTCGACCTGCAATTTGCCGGCGGCATCGAGATTGAAGTCGATGGTCTCCGCATCATCCCGAACCAGCAGATCAATTACAAAGGCTGCATGGTCTCAGGCGTGCCAAACTTCATGTCAGTGTTCGGCTACACCAATGCCAGCTGGACTTTGCGGGCTGACCTGATCAGCGAGTTCATGTGCCGAATGATCAACCATATGGACCGCGAGAACTATGTCGAAGCGCGCCCGATGGCGGATGGGGTTGAGGCCGACAAGGATTTCCTCGATTTCTCGTCCGGCTATGTTCAGCGCGCGGTTGAGCGTTTCCCCAAGCGCGGCACCGAAAAGCCATGGGTGCTGGATCAGAATTACGCCAAGGACATCCTGCTGATGCGTCACGGCAAGATTGACGACGAAGCGCTGGTCTTCCGCCGCGCCCATGAGACGGTGCAAAGCGTGGCGCCCGTAGCGGTCGCAGCCGAATAGACATTCATCTGCAGAGATTGAACATTTCAATCTTGAACCGCCACGCGCTCCGGCGTATGGGAGCCTTCAGTGCCGCCTTAGCTCAGTTGGTTAGAGCGCTAGTTTGTGGAACTAGAGGTCCTTGGTTCGATCCCAAGAGGCGGTACCATCCTCACTTTTCAGGGCGCGTTTCGAACCGACTTCAGATTGAGCAGCTGCGGCCTCTTGTCCTTGTGCATGGCATTGCGCAGCAGGAAGCCAAACAGGTGGACCGGCCATAAGCGCGGGATGAACCGATTCTCAAGCACGAAAATATTGTTCAAGAAACCCGGTACAACCGAGGCTTTGCGGCCTAGCGCTTTCAAGCCAACCCTCGCGACTTTCGCGGGCTTGTGTTTCGTGATCGGCATTTTGCGGAAATTCACCGGCATATTGCTGGCTAGCGCCGTATCGGTCAGGCCCGGTGATACGACCAGAACATCGACGCCGTGCGGTTTCATCTCAACATGCAGGGCTTCGCCCAGCGCCAGTATATACGCCTTTGAGGCGGCATAATTCGCCACCAATGGCACACCTTGATACCCGAACACGCTGGACAGAAAGACGATACCGCCTTTGCGCCGGGCCACCATGTCCGCGCCGTACAGGCGGGCCAGTTCTGCCGGGGCCTGAACGTTCAAATCAATCAGATTGCGGTGCGCTTCGGTTGCAACTTTTGTGAAATGCCCGGTTGATTCCATGCCAGCACTCAGCACAACAAGGCCCGGTTGCTTGTCTTTGGTCTGTTCGTACAGATCGCGCGGCCCCTCTGGAGTGCTAATATCGATCGCAACGGTTTGAACTTTGACGCCGTACTGCGCAGCCAGTTCGTCGGCGCTGGCATCCAGTGCCTTTTGACCGCGCGCGACGAGGATCAGGTTTTGCCCTTTCGCCGCAAGTTCGTGCGCAAATGCGAGCCCGATGCCAGCTGACCCGCCAGTGATGAGCGCCCATTCGCCATATTTTGAATCTGTCTTAGACATTTTGTCCTCCAGTGCTGCTGTGTGGAAGGCAAATGGCGCGGGGGTTCTGGCACAGTAGGTATGGTCGAAAGATATAGCCTATCCGATTTCGACATTAATCTGGTTTCGGTTATCTCCCCACAGGTATCAGGATCGCCACGGCCTTAAATTTCATGGATAAGTCCACCTCTCTCCAACACCTTTTCCCCGCAAACACTACCCATCCAGCTTTTCAATCCTACCCAGCTCACCAGCGCATATACTCCTGCGCATGGATTATGCACTTCAACCCACCTCTACAAGAATGTCCCGGTCTATCTCTGGCCGTGGGTATGGTGGCAGCTGTTTCAAATTGAGCGCTGGATCAAAGCCACAGGCCGAATGGTCCTCGGCGGCGTCGCCAGAGATGGCAAAGTCTACGTGCTGCACGTTGCGGATGATCCGAGCGAACGCAAACCATGGTCGCCCAATGACCTAGTACCCTTCATCTCTTCCCGTTCCCCCCGCGCAGGCAGGGGCCCATGGCGGCTGGGCCAAGATTTCCCATTCGATCCCAGCCGCCATGGATGCCAGCTTGCGCTGGCAGAACGGCTGCGGGCTTTGCCCCCGCATATGAACACACCCGTAGGGTGCAATGAGCCTATGCAAATTGCACCACCAGCACGCGCGCAACCTCCCCCAAACACAGTACATCTTAAAACTCCGATTGCCCCGGACTTGATCCGAGGTCTCGTGCCACGAGTCCGGACTTGCCGGACCAGATCCCGGGTCAAGCCCGGGAAAGTCGGATACTTATAGCCAACCCCCACCGCCGGACGCTCCCACGCGCTCCGGCCGCACGTGCTGCTTGTCCCCCAGAACAGAAACAGGGCTGGCGGGCGGGCGTGAATTGGCCTAGAGGCGCGGACGAGTGATCTGAAAGATTTTGCGCCCATGCCCCGTTCCCAATTTGCCGATTTTGCTGACCGTTTGAACCTGACCAATTGGGCCGATGCACAGCGCGAGACGTTCACCATCAGCCGGATCAAGATCGAGGTGCTCGCCGGGCTAACGGTCTCGCTGGCTCTGGTTCCCGAGGCCGTCGCCTTCGCCTTCGTCGCCGGGGTTGAGCCTTTGGTCGGCCTCTACGCTGCCTTTCTTGTTGGCCTGATCACCGCTGTGTTTGGCGGGCGACCCGGTATGATCTCTGGCGCAACTGGCGCGCTCGCCGTGGTCATGGTTGCGCTCGTGGCGCAGCACGGCGTCGAATATCTGTTCGCCACCGTCGTCTTGATGGGCATATTGCAAGTCGGGGCAGGGCTGTTCAAGCTCGGCAAATTCATCCGCCTCGTGCCGCATCCGGTGATGCTCGGTTTCGTCAACGGCCTTGCCATCGTGATTTTCCTCGCCCAGCTCGGCCAGTTCCAAGTGCCGGGCACAGCGACCGCCAGCGGCCACGGCTTCCTGCCCAATGGCGACTGGCTGGCCGGCGGCGAGCTGGCCATCATGCTGGGGCTGATCGCGCTGACCATGGCGATCATCTGGGGCCTGCCCAAGCTCACCAAAATCATCCCGGCGCCGCTCGCGGGCATCGGCATCGTCGCGGCTTTGGTCATTGGCTTCGGCCTCAACACCCCGGTGGTTGGCGACCTCGCCTCGATCAAAGGCGGCCTGCCAGAATTTCACAGCCCGTTTGCTTGGGCCGCCGGGACCATGGGCCAAACCGGCGACCTGCTGGCCGGGATGAATTTCGAAACGCTGCGCATCATCTTGCCTTACGCGATCATCCTCGCCGCGATTGGTCTGATCGAAAGCCTGCTGACCCTCAATCTGGTTGGCGAGATCACGCACGAGCGCGGCGGTGCGTCACAAGAATGTGTCGCCCAAGGCGCGTCCAACATTGTCACCGGCTTCTTCGGCGGCATGGGCGGCTGCGCGATGATCGGCCAGTCAATGATCAACGTGAAGTCCGGTGGCCGCACGCGCCTGTCAGGGATCACTGCGGCGCTGTGCTTGCTGGCTTTCATTCTGGTTGGCTCAGGGATTATCGAGATGATCCCGCTCGCTGCTCTGGTCGGCGTGATGTTCATGGTCGTGATCGGCACGTTCGCGTGGCAGAGTCTGCGTATCATGAGCAAGATCCCGCTGACCGACGCGTTCGTTATCGTGCTGGTCACCGGCGTAACCGTCTGGCGCGACTTGGCCGTGGCTGTTGTCGTCGGCGTGATTGTCTCGGCGCTGGCCTATGCTTGGAACAATGCCAAGCGCATCCACATCATTCAGCGCGACAGCGTCAGCACACCCGGCGCGACGGTGTACGAGATCGAAGGCCCGCTTTTCTTCGGCTCAACCGAAGGCTTTGCACAGCTGTTCCACTTTGACGAAGACCCGGATGTGGTGATTGTCGATTTCATGCGCTCGCGCATCGTCGATCAGTCGGCCTTGCAAGCGGTCGAAGACCTTGCGGCGAAATATCAGGCGCGCGGCAAGACCCTGAAGCTGCGCCATCTCTCGCGCGATTGCCACAAGCTACTGACAAAGGCCGGGCAACTAATGATCGATAGCGACGATGATCCAGACTATGAAATCGCCGCTGATTATCATGTTCGCACCGGCATCTTTGGCGGCGGGCATTGATCGACGCTGATCCAACCGCTAACCCCGACGCCATGATTGAAACTGTAAAGACTGAGATTCGCGGCGGGGTTGGCTATATCACGCTGAACCGCCCCAAGGCATTGCACGCGCTGAACTTGGGCATGTGCCAGATCATCCTCGCGGCCTTGCGGGCTTGGCGTGATGATGACGCGGTCCACATGGTGATGATTGATCACGCCGAAGACACGCGCGGCTTCTGCGCCGGCGGCGACATCGCAATGCTAGCCCAGAGCGGGCAGGGCGACGGAACCGAAGCCCGGGCATTCTTCGCCGAAGAATACCGCATGAATGCCGCGATCAAATCCTTCCCCAAGCCATATCTGGCGCTGATGGATGGCATCACGATGGGTGGCGGCGTTGGCCTGTCGGTTCATGGCTCGCACCGCGTCGCAACTGAGCGGACTTTGTTTGCGATGCCAGAGACCGGGATTGGTCTGTTCCCGGATGTTGGCGGCGGCTGGTTCCTGCCGCGCCTGCGGGGCGAGCTCGGCATATGGTTGGCGCTGACCGGCGCGCGGCTGAAAGGCGCCGATGTTGCGGCAGCTCGGGTGGCGACACATTACCTACCATCTGAATTGCTGGCGAATTTGAAAGGGCAGATTGCTGAGGCTGACTTTTCGATTGGCGCTGCCGAGATGTTGGGAGAAATCCTGTCCAGTCTAACGCACTCTATACCGACGGGAAGTTTTGAACCGCATTTGGACGTGATCAATCGATGCTTCGCCCATGATAAGGCCGAAGCAATCGTCGCGGCGCTAGAGGCTGATGGCAGCGAGTGGGCGCTTAAGCAGGCCGCAACGCTACGCGAGAAGTCACCGGAGACGGTGAAAGTCGCCTTGAGGCAAATCCGCGAAGGCGGCGCGTGCGAGACGTTCGAACAGAATATGGCCATGGAATACCGCATCGGCTGGCGCAAGGTTCAATCCGCTGACTTCATTGAGGGCGTGCGCGCGGTGATTATCGACAAGGATCACGCGCCAAAATGGGTGCCTGCGACGTTGGAAGGTGTGTCTGAGGCCGATATTGCACAATATTTCGCGCGGCTTGGTGAGAATGAGTTGTCGTTCGATTAAGCTGAAAACCGCGAAATTGCGGCGCAAACAACCATTACGGCCAAGAAACGTAACAAATTAGACGGATTTGTTAACGAACTGTACTTGAGCAGACGTCATGCTTAACGAAATATCAGGATCATTGCTGTAACTCTGTTGAAACTACAACAAAAGTTGAGTGGTGATGGTGATGACAATGACATATAACGCAGCTGAAGCTGCGAACGAAACTGTGACTGTAGCGGAATCGTTCGTAAAATCTCTTTCTCTCTTGGAGCAGGCACATCGCCGTCTCCATGACGTGGTGAAAGACGATCTCGAACGTGGTGGCGAACGCCATCTGACCGGCGTACAGGCACTCTTGCTTTATGAGATTGGTGAAGGGGAAACCCCAGCATCAGTTCTGCGTTCCCGCGGTGCTTTTGCAGGTACAAGCCTGTCTTATAACGTAAAAAAACTCCAGGAGGGCGGCTATTTGAACCAGTCCCGCTCCGAAGCTGACAAGCGCACCGTGCGTCTGAAGCTGACTGAGCGCGGCCTGAAAGTGCGCGCCCGGGTTGAGGGTCTGTTTGACCGTCAAGCCAATGCGCTTGAGCCAACTGCTAGCGTCCGTCCGGATGATCTGATCCAGTTGAACAAGACCGTTGCGCGTCTTGAGCGCTTCTGGTCCGACCAAATCCGGTTCCAACTCTAGTTTTATTTGAAATCACCCTTTCGAATACTTGGGAGCTTGATAGAGTTCTCAAATGAAGGGGATGGTTTTGACTATACTTATGACGCTGTCGTGGCCAATGGCCTCGGCATCGCCGTGGGTTCAGAAAGACGGCGGCTTCTACACGCGCCTCGCGATTGCCAGTGAAGAGGTCGAGGGTTTGCAAGCCTATCGAGGCGATATTTACGGCGAATATGGCCTGACTGATATCTGGACCCTGACCGGGAAAGTCGAAGCGATTGCCTATGAAGACGCCAGCGACTTCAACGCGCAAGGTTGGCGCGCGACATTGCGCCGAAAACTTTTCACGCGCGGCGCTTTTACCGGATCGGTTGAGTTCGGCGCCCTGCAAGGCGCGGCGATTGGCGGCTCGAATGGCTGCGAAACGCTGGGCGCAGAGATGCGGGGCGGCGCGGCTTGGTCCGGCAAGGTGCGCAAAATAGATACATTTGTTTTTGCGGAAGTTGTGGGCCGCTTGCATGAAGATTGCCGCCGCGAACGGTTTGAGTTCGGCTTGGGGCAGCGCGTGACGAAAAATATCTGGACGATAACGCAGGTCTGGGTCGAGCGCGGAACCCAAAACGCGGAATCTGACAAGTTACAGTCCGAGTTGCTCTGGAAAGGCAAGATCTATGACCTGTCCATCGGCTACAGACAGGAGAATGGCCGCCAGTTTGATGAGCAAGGCATTTTTGTTGCGCTGGCAAAGCGATTTTGAGGGTGTTCTTGCTGCGCAACTGGCGTAAATAGGCAAGTATGCCAGATACATCCAGTGATATTCAGCCCGTGATTGACCTAAAAAAACTGATTTCGG
>Ga0256847_1000945_pt1 | contig 16204 bp, 3 predicted proteins | sample TeddybearmetaG_FD_189099 | JGI IMG/M metagenome (GOLD analysis project Ga0256847, IMG submission 189099) | Hydrothermal vent microbial communities from East Pacific Rise, Pacific Ocean - Teddybear | ecosystem: Environmental > Aquatic > Marine > Hydrothermal vents | place: Pacific Ocean: East... | reverse complement strand
AATTGGTCAAAAAATGCCTGCTGCATCATCGGGGTGATGTTGGCAGTATCTGGTAACGCCGCTTCAGCCAATGCCGTGACCTGAGTGGTCGACAAACGCTCATCATCGGTTTGTGGTGGGGACGCCAGTATGATCTCATCTGGCTGCATGCCTGCGGCTAGTTGTTGCGTCAAATACGCACGCAAGGCCTCCAAGGTAACCCCCGCTTGATCACACCAAACGTGTGCGGTTACCACCGACTCTGCCGAGGCCAACACTTCCACCCGCGCAATTCCCGCATACTGCAATAAAGCCTGCTCAATACAGGCACATTGAAAACGCACATCATGGCGATTTAACAGATCATCGGTGCGCGCCAAGATGGTCAGCCGATCCTCGCATAATACCGCTCTAATCCCTGTATCCAGCCAGGCGTTATCCGGCCCACTGGATGGCACCGACAATTGCCCAGGATAGCCCACCGGCAATAACACCCCATCCACATGCTGAATACACACTTGCAGCTTAGGCAAGCATTGTATTTGCTCTGCGCTTGTGTGTGCACTTGTGTGTGCTTGGCCAAGCAATAACATTTGCTCCGGCAACCAATACACAACTGAGGCCTTTAACTCAGGTGCCGCTTGCATTAACGCGCTAACTTGTGGCACCTGCTCCGGGCTGCATAATAGGCTGACGGCTTGTATCGGCTGCGCGCTGGGGTCATCTAAGCAGGCTTGCAGTTCATCACAAGTGTATAATGGCACACTGTGCTTGGCTTGTTTGTCCGTGACCGCTTGAAATTTTAAGGTGCCGCCAGATAATAACGCTTGCCACATCAACCAGATGATTTTAAATGGATCATCTTGGAAGGAGACCCGCCAAATCGAACGGCTATCATGCTGAATTAAGGTTTGTGTGGCATCACACGCTTGCAAAATTTGTGCATCACGTAAAGGAATTAAAGCCGGTAGGCGCGGCTGCCCAATATTCATCACCCAAAAACCGATGTCCGCAACTGCCGCGTGTGTGTGTGCCAGCGTATTGTCTTGCATGGCATGGCGCAAATCCAGCGTGCTCAGATCCGCACTGGCGGCCGCTTTGAGCAACGTATTCGAGCTCGTGAGGACATGCGTCAAGCCCTGTTGCAGACAACATTGGATCATCCGAGGCACCGGGTAAGTTGGCGGGCACCAAACCGGCACGGCCGCCAACTGCGCCAAAGCCAAACACGCGGTGACCCATTCCGCGCCGTGTTCCGCCATCACCACCACACGCACCCCGGCAGAGATGCCTTGCGCTTGTAAATAAGCCGCCATCTGTTGAATGCGCTGACTGAGTTGACGATAGGTCAGAATGCACTCGCCTTCATATAAGGCCACCGCATCTTGTCGCTTAACCGCATATTGCATAAATAATTGCACCAGGGAAAGCGGTTGCGACGGCCATGGCATCGGCGCGCTGGCGGGCGGCATGTGGCCCAAGTGTTGAATGGCTTGCTCAGGGGTCGCCAACAGTTGCTCTAATAACACACAATATTGCTGCAAAAAGGTTTTGACGGTGTGTTCTGTATAGCGCCCCGTGGCAGACAATAGGCGTATGCTGACCTCGCGGGAAGAGGTCACCACTTGTAGCTCAAAATCCGTTTGTGGGCTGAGAGGTGCAGCATGCCGCACAATCTGCAAGGCTTCAATCTGTAAGGAAGCCGGTTGCTCGGTTGCAGCCAAGGTTAATTGACGGAACCCCAACGCCACCCAATCACGCAAAGCTTGCCCAGAAAACCGCGTCATTTCCAAGCCGGACTGCGGGCGCGCATAACGCCGGGGGAACTGCTGCATATAATGTGCGCGTACCTGCTCAATCAGTTGGTGGGCGGAATGTGTCGGCGACACAGGCTGCACATCTAACCACACCTGATGCATCGGCCCAATGGCCTGATGCAGATAATCCCGGTCAAAATCATTCCGATGCAGCGCAACCACAACATTCGGTGTCGCGGCATACAGCGTCAGCAGCGCTTGATAAGCAGCATAATACACCATCTCTCGGCTCGCACCGCAGCGTTGGCTGATGCGCGCCACTTGGTCGGGTAAGTGTGCGGGCAAGGGGATGCTGTGCAGGGCGTAAGCCGCAGCCATTGGGCGGCCATGTTGTGGCACCCAAGCGATGCGCTGCGCCGCTTCTAACGCTTGAATCAGCTGCGTTTGCTCAGGTGGTGCCCGTTCGGGTGTGTTTGCACTCAAAGCGGCATAGTCTGAAAATAAGCCGGTTTTGACCCGCACAGGCTCGCTTAAGCTGCCAATCGCATCACCATATTCACAGACCAAGGCCGACAAAACCCGTTCGCCACTGCGTGCATCGGCAATTAACGGGTGCAAACTCAACACAAACCAATAACCCCCCGCTTCAGTCGGATACAAACGCACGGTATATAAAGCCGCCGTGTCTTGTTCATCGGTCACGGGGAAGGCTTGGGTGCGGAGTGTTGAGATGAGGCTATTTTGGGTTTCCACATTGACCACTTGGGTTTGTAAGCAAGCCATATCCTGCACCGGGTCGGTCAAGATTGCTAACTGTGCTTGGGTGCGATGAAAACGTGCACGTAAGATTGGGTGGCTGCGCCAGACTTGATCTAACGCGCGTTCAAAAGCCCCCAGGTTGAACTCGCCTGTTAACGTCATGTCGACCACCACATTGTCGACATTGACGCGCTGTTCCACAAGCTCAATCCACAGTTGCACCTGCTCAGGGGTCGCTAACTGCGTGTTATTCAGGCTGTCATGTTCCGTGTGTACCCGCGCCATTAATTCCGCATCAAACTGTGTTTGCAGCAAGCGGGCAATCTCGTCAATTTCGGTACAACAGCGCAATGCCCGAAACGATACCGCCAATCCAGTTAACGTTTGCAGCCGCATCATCAGTTGATACCAAGCCAATAAAGATAATTGCTGGAGTGCAACAGAGCTCTGCCGGGCATGGCTGACGACTTCCATCAACAAGGGGGAGACATCCACCGGTGACAATGCAAGCCGACGATTTAAGGCATCGCTGGAGGCTTTATATAAAGCCCCCGCCTGATTTAACCAGCCGGTGAATGACGCATCAACACGGGCTTTCGAGACGACCACACCCAGCCCCGCACCCTGCACCCGCACACGACCGATTAAACCAGACGGTAAAGCCCCACCGGCCTGCTCCACACTGCCGTGATAATGACCCACCCAATGCCCCAGAAAACCAAAACGACACGCGCCTAATTCGTGTTTGGCAAACGCACTCACACAATGCCCCCACACCGTATGGTATTGGAAACTACAGGATATTGCAGCTTCTATAGGGTGCGCTTGCCACTGCCCGATGTCCTGATCTAACAGCCGGATACAGGCATAATTAAGCCGGCCCAGTGTCTGTTGCTGCAATAAAGGGGAATAACGCAAGGCCGAGAAAAAGACCGTATCCACACGTTCTGCGAGCAGTAATTGCTGAACTTTTTCAACCGAATGACCCAGAGAAGGACAGATCACCACCTCCCCTCCCCGGCCCAAAGTGGCCAATGCGGCGGGTAAAAACAGCGGATCATCCATCCCACATAAGGACAATACACGGTGCGGCGCCACCTCCGCTTGGGCCCACTGCGCATGCTGCTCAGCAACGTTTTGATCGAGTTGCCGTAAATCGTATTGATAAGCCAATAGACCGTCATCCGACTCGGTCGAGAGTAATAAATACCCGCCCTCAGCAGACCCAGCGCTGATCCCATCAAAAACACCATCAAAAACACCATCTGCATGTGTTTCGGCCAATAATGTATCAATCAGCAACAATGTGCCGGTGTAATCCAAAAATAGGTCGGCATATTCGGTTGAGGTTAAAACGTAAGGCACCGATAATTGATCCAGAACACTGTGCACTTGCCCAACTGCATCATCCGCGTGTAATGGCACCAGCACCGCGCCCAGATTAAGCACCGCCAACACCCCGACGTAACGCGCACACAGGGGCGGAATGCACACGCCGATACGTGCACCCGCTGGCACGGCGGCTTGTGCTAGCGCTGCGCTTAAATGCTGTACTTGATGACCCAAGGTTTGATAGGTCATACCGTCTTGTTCCCCATTTAACGCCAACGCATTGGGGTGGTTTTCAATCTGTTGCGCAATTTGCGCCAAAATCGGCGGCGCGGCGGCAACGCTCACGCTCGGCGCCGCACAAAGTGGCTCACATAAGAGCGACATCCAGTCCCCCACGGGGCTTTGGGGGGCTTCCTCAATGAGTGCCAGGAGTGACCGAAAGTCATCTCGAAAGGTCGGTAAAATATGCGCTTGCCCAGCGTGTAAATGCCCCAGCAAACGGCATTGAAGCGATGTTGCCGTACACAAGACGGATAAGGCCAACGCATAACTGGATTGATTGAAGGTTTGGCACAGGCGGCTCAAGTGCACCGATGCATCTTCGTCTATGGGTTGTTCACCCCGATAACTGAATGCCGATTGCCAATATCGGTTTAAACTGGCCGGGTTCGGCACCGCATCCACCGCCACCAGATCAAACGGCATTTGGCTGTATGCTGCACCCAATGCATAATCTGCGGCAATGTCCGCCACCAGTTCATCAAAACGGCGTTCCTGCGTAATGCAAGAACGTAGGGCAATGGGGTTATCAATCGGCCCCAGGGTATGTGCAAGGTCGGGCCGGTATCGATCTAACCCAGTGACGCAGGTCAACACATCCGTTCGATAAAAATAGTGCGCCAATAAGAGCTGGTATACCGCCAATAAAACGATGGCTTCCCCCACCGCATACTGCCCTGCCAGGCTGGATAAACGCGCACGCTCTTCAGCGCTGAAATCAAAGGTTAAGACTTGCTGTTGCTGTAAATCAATGATCTCAGGCAAACACGGAATGTCGTGTAAATACGTTTGCCAATAGGCACGTTGATCGGCTAATGCCAGGGCCACGTCCGTGCGGTTATCATCGGCCAATAAAGTGTGCTGCCAATGCGCCACATCAAAAAAATTCACCGTCGATGAAACACCTGATAAACCCGCATAACGCCGACTCACATCGGTTGCCAATAGCTGCATTGAGCTTTCATCTAATAATAACGTGCTGCTGGTGATGACCATGAGCAGTGTATCATCACGCGTTTGCAGCAGATTAAAGCGCACCAGGGCTTCATATTCAAAATCAGCATCCAACGTCATATAATCATGGCACAGTGCCAATAATGCCGCTTCAAGCGCATCGTCCGGGGTATCCAGAAAGTCCACCACCGGCACAAATTGTTCTTGATACGGTTCTGGCACCAGCCGCACCTCACCCTGCACATAATGCACTTGGCAACGTAATATGGCGTGTTGCCGTCTAATCGCATTAATCACTTGGGTCAAGCGTTCACTGTCGATGCCGTTGTCTGATGGTTTGCTGAAGGCAAAGACCGCTTGCAAATCCCAAGCAAAGGTTTGGTTAAGCTTGGCTTGCAACCAATATTGTTCTTGTGCAATCGCTGCACGATAAAATTTTTCTGAGGTTTGTAGTTTGATGAGGCTGTATTTTAACGCGCTCACGGTGCTCAGTTGTTGCCCTAACCAAGCACATAACGCGGCAAAATTTGGCTGTCGAATAAAATCCGCATAACGCATGGGTACTTGAAAGCGTTCATTGATCTGGCCGACCGCTTGCATCACCCGCAGGGAGTCCCCGCCCAAATCAAAAAATCGATCCGTGGCTTCAGGCGCTTTACCCAGTAAGGTGTGCCAAATATCCGCAACGGCTTCAACCAAAGGGCTGACTTCAGGATTAACCTCAGGGCTGCTTGGCGCCACCGTGGCCGCGTCTGACAAAATCTGACATTGGGGTTCAAAGCGCAATAAGCGTGTCGGCCCCTCCGGGGTTAATTGTGCGATCCAGCCACTGTCCAACATCCATTGGAACAATGGCGCATCTTGTTTGTTTAACTGCGTAACGTAAGGATTTTTTAAACGCGGGAAGCTATCATCATGCCCATCGCCTTGGATGCGCGGGCCACATAACCACAAACGCCCTGGCACCCCAACCGGGCTAAATTGTTGGTTCGCACTTAATAAATAGATGCGCAAATCCGCAAATGGGCGGCCCAAGATGGCCGCTGCATTGCGCCAGTCATCCGCCTGTTGCACCGCATACAGCGCCATCGGCATGCCGATGGCACCACTGAATTGCAAGGCAAAACACGCCGCTGGCAACGCCGCATAGGGTGCCGCCTCGTCCACATGCGCATTAAACAGATACGCACGCACTGCGGGTGCGGCTGGCTGTTGTGTGGCGAGTGCAGCCAATTGTGCGCGATGCCCATAATACAAGCTGACATGATGCTGTGCGCACGCGGCCGCTTGTTGTGTGGTGTCCGGCTCCACCACCAAGGTCATTCCGTGTAATACGGCGACTAAGACCTGCATCACCCATTCATGGGCCGTCCCTGTCTCCTGCCAGAACCACACATCATTGGCTTGAAAGCGCAAGGTTTGCTTCAGAATTTCTAAATGCATCAAACATTCATTGTGGCGCACTTGGGCTTGAATCGGATAATCTGCCTGTAACGCATGCAGGGTAAACGCCAACGCATGTTGGTCTATTTTAGGCAGCTGTATACTGCTGTCTGAGGCCGAGGATAACCCAGAATTTTGTTGGAACGGGTGCTCGCTGGAGCCATAACACAGGCGTAATGGCGTCTGTGCGAAAAACGCTTTCGCGCTACCATAAGCATTCCAATCCGCACTGATGGGCACACACACCGCGCCCACCCCAACAATCGCCAGCATCATCGCCACCGGTTCTAGTTGTTGGCTGAGGTGTAAACCAATCGACTCCCCAGGCTGCACCCCATCCGTGAGTAAACGTTGAATGTACTGTGAGGTGGTCTTAAACAAATCACGATACGTCACGGTCTGCTTCGGCAATGCCATAAAAATCGGTTGTTTAATTTGCGGCGCAATACGGGAGATGCGCTGGCCAATGCTTTCATGGCATAACCAGGTGCGATTTTTTAACGCCCCTTGTACCCAGCGTTGATATTGGCTATCGGCATAAGGTTTCCATTGTCGCAGTGGGATATCCCGCTCTAAATGTTTGAGCAGAAATTCCATTTGCTCTAACAAGCCGGATTCGACAAATTGGTCATTTTGGTAGCTTAATGCAAGGGTTAAACCGGTTTTATTCAGGCTGGCATGTACCCAAACAGCCACTTCGGCATAAGCCCCGACTTTAAATTCAAACAGCTGAGAGGTCGCATGCTCGGCTTCAACATAGTCATACACCAAGACCAAACCGGTGAGTAATGCCGGGTCAATAAACTGCGACAAGCTGGCTTGGCGGTGTTGATTGTCACGTTTTAAACCATCACTCAAGGCTTGTAAATAATCCAGTAATGTCGCATCCGCAAACGCCGCTAAAGAAAAGCGTACCGGTAACCACCATTCGTCCACCCCGCCAAAAACATTGGCCGTGCGCAGGGTTTGCCGATAACACACAAAATTATCGGTCGGGTTGGTATATAACTGGATTAAATACCCCAGTAAGCCTTGAATTAAAGCTTCTACGGCAATGTTATGGCTTTTACAATACACTTCAACCACACGCCACACCGACAGTGGGATGTGTCGATGCCGGTTGACGCGCACGATTTCATCGCTGTGTGGACACGCAAAAGTCAGCGGCTGCGCACAAGTGCGTGCCATTTCCGTTTGCCAATACGCCAAGGTTTTGGGTTCATCAAAGTGCCATGTGGGTAAACTCAAGGACAAATAGTGCGACAGGCCCGCCACACTGTTGCTCGCATAAAAATCCGCAACCGCACTGAGTAACTGGCGTCCACCGTGTTGCCCCAATAACAAGGGGTGTGCCGCAATCACCACAACCGAGGCTTGCGCACTGATGGTTAAGAGTAAAAAGCGTATCAGTGGCGCATCAATATCCGCAAAAGGATGCTCAATAAAGCGGTTAACAAATTTTTCTAACGCCGCTTGGTTGATCGAGCGCTGGCGTAAATCAATCACATCACACGTCCAATTCGAACGTGTGGTGATCACTTGGTAAATTTCACTTTGACCAAATTCTGTGACACGCTGAAAGCCGGTGGTTAAGATCGGTAAACGTGTTTGCAAGGTTTCCAAGCAGGTTTCCCAAGCCGCCTTGCCAATCACCAGGGGTAATTCTTGGGCATAACCGACATGCGCCGCGACCGCTAATTGCGCCCCCAGGTATTCAAGCTGTTGCTGACAAGCGGATAAACGTTGCACGCAGGCCGCTTCGGGTAACTGTCGTTTGGCTTGTGGTGTAATCATGTCAAACCAGTCATCCAGGCAACCGGCTGTCGCCGCTGCTTCTGGTGCCACTCGATAGGCCAATAACGCATGATAATGTTGCCGAATGGCTTTTACCTGTGCCGCATCAAATAAACAGGTATTGTGCCCAATGTGTAAAGTATACCCTGCTCGGGTTGGTTCCACGCGGCAACTCAGGCCCCAGTAAGTTGCAAAATCATTCGCCCGAAAATCGACAACGGTCGCTTCCGTCGGCTGTAAACAAGATAAATCATATTGACCATAAGCAAACAAACATTGAAACGGCTCGGGCCGATAAGGGTCAAAAGTAATGCCCGACATTTTCGCTTGTAAGTCATAACTCAAGGTTTGGTTAAGCTGCTGAAACAGTTGGTACTGCACCGCATCCACCACCGCTTGCAGGCGGCTATGCCCTTCTAAGGTCAACTGGACTAAACCGACGTTGGCTAATTGGCCTAAAGTTTGGGTTAACGCCGGGTGTGCACGCAAATCATGCTCCACCCCAATACACACGCTGTCACGCCGAAAGGCTTTGGCCAGGGTGAATAGATACAACGTTGCAAACCACACAACCGGTGCAATATGCAACTGCTGACACCAATACTGCACATTCTCTACGGCTGCTGGCGAGAGCGTTTCCTGCGACCATTGTAATTCAACCTGGAATAAACCTTCACGGTATTCCAGCGCGTCCGGTGCATTCGCCGTCCAATCATCCCAACGTAATAACTGCGCACTTTTGGCTTGTCGATAGTGCTGTTGTTGCCACGCATGAAACACAAACCCTTCACAGCCGTTTAACGTATTGTGCGCTGAGGCGGGTTGCAAGAGCTGCGATAACATCCAATAAAACGATTGCCGATCCACTAACAGCGGATGAATTTGCAAACATAATGTCGCATTATGTGCTTGTTGTTGCACCCGTACCTGAACCAATGCCGCCGTGGCGACACACACCGACCAAGGATGCAAAGCTTGCTCTGAGCTGACTTCATCCCACACGAATCCGGTTGCATGGCGACCGATGGCCGCAGGCACCGTATTGTGTTGCGCAAAACACTCTCTTAAGGATGGGTTGTCGTGCAGTAAAGCTTGCAAGCGTGAGCGAATCAACGCCAGCATCGTGGTCGCCACAATGACTTTTGCATAGTGCTGAATACCGCTATTGTCATCAATGATTAATTGATCCAGCAGCCACAAACGCAGTTGCGTGCCACTTAAGGTGCGGGTTTTGCCTTTGTCCAACGGGTGAATGCCCAAGCGCGGTGGCCAAGCCGCCAACATATTTTGATCACACGCTTGTGCCAGGGATTGCACGGTCGGATGTGCCACAAAAGCATGCAAGGATAAACCATCGCCTTGTAGATCACACCAGCGCCGATAAGCATGCAGCCAATCCAAGGCTTGCGCACCACAGTCATGTAGGTTTGCCGATAACGCCAGGAAAGGCGCTTGTAATGCTTGCCCCCAAACATATGCTGCGGCCAACTGACTCGTGCGCCACCCCCCCCAGACCGGGATGGGATCGCTCACCGGTAAGGTTGGCGCACACCACTGCAATGCAAAATTTTGATCAAAGCGGACATCAAAACCGGTATTCTGTGCGTGAGTATGGCCTTCTACCGCATCCCATGTGGTGGCCCATAATGCGCTGACAACCCCGGCTGGCACTTGGCCGGACTGAGGCTGCCCCCCGTGCAAGCGGACGTTGGGTAAGACTTGACCCAATACCGGTGCAGGACTATCCGCACCAATAGAAGCCACACACAGGCCTGCGGCATACCCTGGGGCGGTATACACGCGCTGAATATCGGCGGCTTGTGCCCCATCCGGGTACCCAAAATCGGCGCTGGGTGGCCCAATAATGAGCCAATGTTGACTGCTGTGCCCATCCAATGGTCCATCGTCTATGTCCCAATGCCGGTAGTCACTGGCGGTGTCTGATGCGCCATCCGCGTCTTCAATACACACACACGTACCGACAGATAATGGCCAAATCACGCTGTATAAAATTTTGCGTAACGTCACCACGCCGGTCAAGACACACGATGCTTGCGCGGCCAAAGGCCATTGTTGATGCAAATAATCCAGAGCGGCGGCTAAATACCCTTGCGACATGGGCAAACACTGTGCCCCCTTGGTGTGCATCACGCCTTCTAACAAAACAATCGGATCCAGCTCTACACTCACTTCATCTTCAGTATGCCGCTCGATATAGTCGCGTTCCAGATCCAAACACAAACGATCAATCCTGGCCCCGGATAAACGCTGATGAGAGGCTTGGCTGGTTAAGGCTAGATCCGCCTGCGATGCTTGCAACCAAGCATGGTAGGTTTGCTCCTCGCAGTCCGGGCTTAACACCAATAATTGCGCACCGGCTTTCATCACACCCAGCAGGGCAATGACCCAGTCCACACTGGGTTCAATCAACACCGCGACAACGTGACCCACCCCAATGCCACGCGCCAACAAAGCATGCGCCAGTTGGTTTGAGCGGTGTTGTAGCTGCATAAAATTGATACGTTGCGTGGCATAGGTAACCGCACACTGCGTGCTTTGATGTTGATTGATGCGCGTAATCAACGCCGGCACAGTCTGCCACTGCGGCCCACAACACGCTTGCTCGATTTTCTCACTGTGGGTCGGCGTGAATAACGGAATCGCATGACAAGGTAACGCGGGGTCAGCCTGTATGGCCGATAACATATGTTGGTAACTTTGGGTAAAGGCTTCAGACCAGGCTGACGCATAACGGTCCGCATTGAATAACAGTTGGATGTCGTATTCACCCTCGGCGTCACACGGGTGTATGCGCAATAAAACATCATATTGCGGCTGTTCATGAATATCGATGGCGTCAATCATGACGGTTTGCCCATTGATGTCACCCAACACCCCCAATAGGGATTGCATCGGGTGGTCATCAAACATCACCGCCAGGCTCGGGTTTTGCATTTTCTGCTCAGGCTCAGCCTGCTTCAGCTGCGCCGCAACTTGATCCACCCAGGCTGAGATGGATGCCTGCCCAGCACTGGCAAATGCCGTCCGCTGAATGCGTTGGTACATGCCCAGGCTTTGGGTCATACCATACAAAGGTAATTGGCGATCATTTTGCCACACATCCACGGCTAACGTATCGCTTTGTGTATACCGCTGTAACAATAACAACCAACAGGCAAATAAACGCTCTGCGGTACACGCTTCTTGCTTCAAGGTACAACGCTTGAGCATTGCAATGGGTGTGTAAGGTTTGCTCGCGGGTTGGATTTTGGATGACGCGGAAACCTCCGACAAGGTACTTTTGTAAGGCCCCAGCCATTTAATATATTCTTGAAACACCGGGGATTCATCGGCGTCCACTTCGGCCACAATATCGCCCCGCAAACGCAGACACACCGCGTGTAAAACCCGTGTTGCCGAGGTTAAATCCAATAACCATTGCGGATACGACCACACCAGGCTCTGGTGCTGGCCAGAATCAATCCAATAAACCCGCATCAGTGGTGGTTCGGTCACTTCTAGCGCTTGCTGGCGCTCTTGTTGTAACCACGCACGCCAAGCATCCGGGGCTTGCAAGGCGTCGGCGGCCTCACCCTGAATGTGGGTGACGCTGAGTGTGGCGCGCGCAACATGGCCTTGCAAAACATCCGTGTAACCTTGCTGGATAATACAGCTGCGTAAAATCGGCTGTTCCGCAATCACCGCATTCCATGCAGCATTTAAAGCTTCAATGGGAATATGGCCACGACAATGCAGCACCGTTTGTGTATGAAAAGCCCCATACGCTGGTTTCAGCCACGCATAAAACAACATTTCTTGCTGCATCGGCGAGAGCGGGAAAACATCCGTCAAGGCCGGGATGTTGTGTGTCATGCGGTCAACTTGGGCTTGGGATAATGCCACATAGTTAAAATCGCTCGGTGTGTATCCCCCGCTATCTTGGTTACCGCTGTGTTCCGCGACCGTTGTTAATGCTTGTTTCAAACCCGCCCGAATACGCTCAATCGTGCGCTGTCGCACACGCTGGTTGTTATACGTAATTTTGACGCTTAATTGCCCGGCATGGCCTTTTTCAAACGCAATTAATAAATTTTGGGCTTTTTTGTATGCCGGTTGACGTCCCTTTTCCAACAAATCCACGGCTTTCAAAAAACCGCACGCGCCACTGGCTGAGTCATCTGGCTGAGTAAAAAAGGTGATGGTGAGGTTCGGGGTGGGTAGATTTAAGCTTTCAATTAAGGCTGCATCTTGCCCCATATAGCGGTATAATTGGTAATCTAAGCCGTCGTTGGGGTAGGCCACCACCGCCTCTTTCACCCCTTTGATCATTGATTTTAGGCTTTTCCCCCGCAAAAAAGGCACCGAGACCGGATAGTGGTAAGCATACCAACCCAAAGTATGCTGAAAATCTCGGTTAAACCGTGTGCCCGCCATACGCCCATCGCATTCCAATAGACAATACAGGTTTTTATCTTCTACCAGTTCAGACAATGGGCTTAATAAGGCTGAGAGTAAAATCACATCGGCTTGCGCATGGTAACGCAGGGGTAATTCGTGCAATAAAATATGGCTGTGCTTTTCACTCAGGACGAAGGATTGGCTGATCATATGGCCTTCATGCGCGGCGGACTCTGGCACTTGTGCCAATGTTTGTGTCACCCCATCCTGGGCCAAAGCCAACCACGGCGCGAGTTGTGGTTCAATGCTGTCAGCATTCACCCAGTCTTGCAGCGCATGCGCCCAGTGCCGAAAAGCATCGTGTTTTAATGTTAGCTGAATCGGTTCATTCGCTTGTAAGGCTTGATAATACGCCACAAAATCTTCTGCTAACACGAGCATGCTGGCATCATCCGCAATTAAGCGGTGACAGATCATGATCAAATAACCCGGCACTTGATCACCAAAATGTAAATAACGCACCAAAAAAATTGGCCCACGGCTGATCTGCAATTGCATTTGTAAAGATGAGGCGCGCGCTTTTAAGACCGAGATACGCGCTTGGGATGGGATGTCGCTCAGATCTTCCCAGCCCACCACATCGTCCATCACACCTTCGGCACACCATTGTGTCCAGCCGTTGTCAGTTTGTCTAAATTGCAGGCGTAAAACATCATGTTGTGCCGCCAGATATTGCACTGTGGTCTTTAGTAACGTTTCATCTAATGCGGTTTCGCTGCGGTATAAACGCGTTAACTGTTGGTGATGCAGTGCGGAAGGGTTACTTTGTAAGAACCATTGCTGCATTGGGGTGATGGGAACTTCGCCACAATATAGCGGGTTATTGTTATTATTTTGTGCCATATCAGCATCCTTTGCTTAGGGTTAAGCGCCACCTCAGGATCGGTTAGGGTGTCTTCGTCGCCTTAAAGGTCTTGCTTAAAACGTGTGTCATCATGTCCAACAATTGTGCTTCGTCACTGTGAATGAAAAAGTGCTCACCCGGCAGCCCAGCGCTAGCAAACTCACCTTGCGTGTGCATGCGCCATGCCGCCATGGCTTCATCCGTATGATTCACCACATCTTGACGCCCACCACAGACCCAAAATGGCATGCAAAAAGGGCTGTCCATTTGGTATTCATACGTCTCTGCTGCTTCAAAATCTGCACGCAACGCGGGCATGACGATGTCCATCAATTCGGCGTTATCCAATACGGCTTGAGGTGTGCCGTTCAAACGTGCCAGTTCGCGGATAAATTCAGCATCCGGTAAATGATAGGTGGGGGGGTCTTGTTCAAGTAATTGCGGTGCTTGGCGGCCCGCAGGCATAAATAAACCAGGCAAAGGCTTACCCTGTGCACGCAACGTGCGCATGACTTCAAACGCCACCGTGGCGCCCAAACTGTGGCCAAAAAAAGCAAACGGTTTGTCCAGTAAAGGGCACAATTGCTCGGCCAAAATGTCCGCCATCTGAGATACTTGCGTCAATGGCGCATCCCGTAGACGCGCCCCTCGCCCCGGCAATTGAATCGCGACAACTTCCACCCAGCTGGGTAAAGCTGTAGGCCACGGATAATAAATATGCACGCCCCCGCCTGCATACGGAAAGCAAAATAAACGCACGTGCGCGGCAGGATTTTTTTTCGGGAAAAACACCCAAGGGTTAACAATTGGTTGAGTCATGGACAATCAATTTCTTTTATTCTATTTTTATTATAAGGCTGACTGTTAAGCTGACAGGCGAATCAATACACCATTCTATTCCCATTAAGTCCGTCTATTCAACCGATTTTACAGATATCCTACCCTGCCATCGACAACGCTTTTTCGATCATCAGCAATTGTTTGTTCTGATCCACACAAATTAACTCAATGGTGGATTTAACCGCTGCTTTTTTCGCATTTGGCCGCCAAATATCTTGCGTCCACACCATGCGATAATCACTGTCTAAGTGATAGGACGAACGAACATCCAGCGTTTCACCAAATTCGGCGGCTTCAAAATACCCAACCGCCACTTTATACACGGCAAAACCAATCGAATAATCACGCCATAATGCGACCAAACGTGGAATACCCAACACCATTTCTCGACCACGTTCACAGTATTTTAAGTAATTAGCATAATATACCGCACCAGAATGATCGGTATCTTCATAGTAAACTTGCACCGGCAAGTGGTGAATCGGTGTTTCTGTCACGCTGAACCTCGCTTCATTGTTTGAGTCGGTTGGCAATGCCAGCCCCTTCAATATAGTCGCTTTGAATGGCGGTCGATGTCAACGACCCTATCGCCTTGGCACACCACCTGTTATTCGCAAGCTTCAACAGGGGATCGTGTTATACTGTCAGCATGATTATCGCTAACCCCCTGTATGATGCTGTATTCAAATATCTGATGGAAGATATGCGTATCGCCAAGCTCATTATCGCGACCATCATTGATGAAGAGATCATCGAGCTAACCTCCCGGCCGCAAGAAAGCACCCGTTTCTCGCATCAATTTTCCATTCATCTTTATCGCATGGGTTTTGCCGCCAAAATCAAAACCAAAGACGACCAATATAAAAATATTTTAATCGAAATACAAAAAGCAAAATCATCACAAGACATCATTCGTTTCCGCGAATACTCGGGGGAACAAACCGCACTGCCGATTATCACGATTTATTTCTTAGGCTTTAAACTCAAACACATTACCGCCCAAGCCATCAAAATCAATCGTCATTATATTGATGCGATTACCGGGGAGGGGCTCGAACAGCAGGATGATTTTACCGAACAACTCACGCACAACAGTTATGTCATCCAAATTCCACGCGTAAAACCTTCCCACCAAACGCGCCTGGCAACACTGTTGGCCGTGTTTGATCAAACTGGCATTCAGAATGACCATTACTTGCTCAACCTAGCAGACAGTATGCCAGAGGAGTTTGCCATAATCTCAGACCGACTGGCCAAGGCCGTGATGAATCAAACCCTACGGGATCAACTGGAACTGGAAGAGTCCGTTGAGTCGTTAATTGAGGATAAAAACATCCAATGATTATCGCCAACCCTTTGTATGATGCTGTATTCAAATATCTGATGGAAGATGTGCGCATCGCCAAACTCATCATCGCCACCATCATTGATGAAGAGATTGTCGAGCTAACCTTCCGGCCGCAAGAAAGAACCAGTTTCTCGCATAAATTTTCCATTCACCTTTATCGCATGGATTTTGCCGCCAAAATCAAAACCAAAGACGGTCAATATAAAAATATCTTGATCGAAATACAAAAAGCAAAACTGTCACAAGACATCATGCGTTTCCGCAAATATTTGGGGGAACAATATATGAAATCGGATGACATCGATGGCAAACAAATCGCACTGCCGATTATCACCATTTATTTCTTAGGTTTTAAACTCAAACACATTACCGCCCAAGCCATCAAAATCAATCGCCACTATATTGATGCGATTACCG
>Ga0256847_1000944_pt1 | contig 16205 bp, 9 predicted proteins | sample TeddybearmetaG_FD_189099 | JGI IMG/M metagenome (GOLD analysis project Ga0256847, IMG submission 189099) | Hydrothermal vent microbial communities from East Pacific Rise, Pacific Ocean - Teddybear | ecosystem: Environmental > Aquatic > Marine > Hydrothermal vents | place: Pacific Ocean: East... | reverse complement strand
TCGATGTGAGTAAAACAGCAGATAAAGCAACCATTAAAACAGCCTATCGCAAACAAGCGCGGAAATATCATCCTGATGTAAGCAAAGAAAAAGATGCCGAAGATCAATTTAAATTAATTGGTGAAGCGTATGAAACGCTTAAAGATCCTGAAAAACGCCAACAATATGATGAATATGGCAGTGATTGGAAAGATCGAGCACAAGGACAAAGCGGCGGATTTTCAGGAGGCGGTAATCCTCAAGACTTTAGTGATATTTTTTCAAGCTTTTTTCAAGGCGGGGGTGGCGGCGGAAATGTGCGTCGTAAAGGGCAAGATATTCAAACTCAATTAACGGTTGATTTAGAAGATATTTTTGAAGGAACCAGTAAAACGGTGACTTTAAATAATACAGATGGCACCCCTAAAACATTAAATATTAAAATTCCCAAAGGCATTCAATCAGGTAAAAAAATTCGTTTAAATGGGCAAGGACAGCAAGGCATGGCGGGAGCGGGAGATTTAATTATTGAAATTAATATTCGTCCCCATACTTTATATAAAGTAGAAGGCGCTAATTTATCTTTAGAACTTCCTTTAACGCCTTGGGAAGCGGCTTTAGGAACCCAAATTACGGTTCCAACACCGCAAGGAAAAGTCAATTTAAAAATTGCTGAAAATAGCCAATCAGGACGAAAAATTCGGCTCAAAGGACGAGGCATCGCCAGTGCACAAATAAAAGGCGATTTATTTGTGATTATTAAAGTCATTTTACCTGATACAAGCATTCCATCCGCCAAAGCACTCTATGAAGAAATGCACCAAAAAATTGATTTTAATCCGCGTTCGAGTGTTTTTACCTAAAATTTTTCAATAATGCTTTGTAGTTTTTAACTTCCTCAATTAAATCGTGTTTTGGATAAGCTTTTAAAACGGCATTTAATAATTTTAAGGCTTTATCATCCCGATTTAAATCTTCGCTTAATGCTCTCGCCGCAAATAAAAAATAAGCGGGTTTTTCTTGAGATAATGGAAAATTTTTGTGAAATACTTTAACTAAACTCACAATTTCTTTGGCTTTACCTTGCTTGCGTAAAGCCTCAGCAAGGGGTAAAAACACTTTATCATCTTTAATTTCAGGGACTGTTTCCCCTTGTTTAACTAAATTTAAATAGGCATCGGCAGCCTCTTCATACAAACTAGCTTTTAATAACTCAGGAAATTGCTTTTTATTATGTTTACCTACCGCTTCAATGTCGCCTGACATCACGAGCATGGTTTCTAAGCGTTTTTGTAAATTTACATTATGGGGATCTTGAGCAGCGACGGTTTTCAATTCTTCTAAAGCAGCAGAAGTATTGCCTTGTTCCATAAATTGATCAAATAAAAGAGAAACCCCGCTTGTTAAACTTCTTCCTTCTCTTTCTGCGACAGTTTTTGCATGATAATGTGGATTTTCTCCTAATTCTTCATGGAATTGATATAAAAAATAGCCCATCATATGAAAAATAATAATGGTAAAATAAGCATCTAAAATTGAAACTAAAAAGGTAACAATAAAAGATAAATCATTATTTCCAAAAACCTTTCCAATAATTCCATTTTTCATATTATACATCATCATAATCAAGCCGATTAGCCCTAAATAATACCAACCAACTCTATAAATAATCGTTACTAATAAAATAGGATTCATAGCAGATTGAAAACTATGTGTCATACCCATCGTCATAATACTGGCGGGTAATAGCAATAACCCACTATATAAAAAAATCCATGCAAGGGTACTATTAAAATCACCTAAAATAAAAGTGAAGGCGATTAAAACAACTAAAACCCCTAATTGTTTAAATAAAATTTCATAACCCACTAAATCATCATTACCATTTAATTCTGGTGGTTTTAAATCACCCTCAGCCGTTTGTTCCAAAGCAGTATAAGCATATTTATAAGGATAAAGAATGCCCACGATTAATAATAAAAAAGCAAACATAAAAACAGGTAGAACAGAGGCGACCGCAATGGATATAGCGGATAAAGCACAGACTATTATTGGAGATTTTTCAAATCCATATTTAAAAACCTCCCCCATGCGATTCCATAAAGGGGTAATGGTAGACATTTTATGAACCTATAAAAACTTTTAACACCGCCAAGGCAGATTTAATTCCCTTCGGATCGGTTCCGCCTGCTTGCGCCATATCAGGACGTCCCCCGCCTTTACCATTAACTTTCTCAGCCGCCATTTTAACCAAATCACCCGCTTTATATTGTTTAGTTAAATCTTTTGTAACACCCGCAATTAAGGAGACTTTATCCCCATTATGAGTAATTAATAAAATAACCGCAGAGCCGAGTTTATTTTTAAGTTGATCTAAAGTGTCCCGTAAGGATTTTGGATTTACCCCTTTAAGTTCGGCTGCCAGTACTTTAATCCCTTTAATTTCAATTGCTTGGCTGGCTAAATCGGCACCTGCTGAACTGGCGAGTTTGGCATTTAATTGATCTAGTTGTTTTTCAAGTTGTTTGGCTTTATTAGCCAGTTGAGCCACTTTTTCAACAGTATTATCACTATTTGAATTAACCAGTTGGGCTATTTCGGTTAAACGATGTTGTTCTTTTTCTACCCATTGTATTGCGCCTTCTCCTGTTACTGCTTCAATGCGTCGAACACCTGAGGCAATGCCTGTTTCATGAGTGATTTTAAATAATCCAATATCACCCACCGCATTTACATGAGTTCCACCACAAAGTTCTGTTGAAAAATCACCCATACTTAAGACTCGAACATCGCTGTCATATTTTTCACCAAATAACGCCATCGCACCCGATTTTTTAGCTTCTTCCAATGCCATTACTTTGGTTTCAACAGGATAATTAGCTCTGATTTGTTGATTTACAAGACGCTCAATGTCGATTAATTCTTTTTTATTAACAGGTGAATGATGAGTGAAATCAAAACGCAAACGTTGTTCAGTGACTAAAGAACCTTTTTGATTGACATGATCCCCGCAAATTTGTTGTAAAGCGGCATGCATTAAATGAGTGGCTGAATGATTAAGGGCTATTTCTTGATGACGCTTTGGATCAATATGAGCAGTGACTTTATCGCCCACATTTAAAATGCCTGTTTCTAGTTTGCCACAATGTAAAAATATTTTATTTTGTTTTTGACAATCAAACACTTGAAATTGGGACTCGTCAGTTGAAATAATGCCATTGTCGCCAATTTGTCCGCCTGACTCCGCATAAAAGGGAGTTTGATCTAAAATAAGTGTGCCTTCTTGGGCTTCATTTAATGTTTGGACACTTTCACCTTCAATATAAATGGCTTCAATCACCGCCTTTTCGCTGTCTGTTTGATACCCGAGAAAAGCAGTTTCTTGATTAATATCTAATTCAAGGCTTTGTTTTGCAGTAAATTGTCCGCCTTTATTGGAGTTAAGGCGTTGTTGTTGCATGGCTTTTTCATAACCGACCATATCAAGGGTGAGTTGTCTTTCTCGTGCAATATCGGCGGTTAAATCAACGGGAAAACCAAAGGTATCATAGAGTTTAAAAACAATTTCTCCCGTGATTTCGGTTCCTTCTAATGCTTCAATGGCTTGTTCTAAAATTCCCATGCCTTGTTCAATGGTTTCAGCAAAACGCTTTTCTTCGCGTTTTAAATTATCTTCAATGCGGTTTTGATGTTCGGCTAATTCAGGATAAGCATCGCCCATAATTTCAATTAAAGGTGTTACTAACTTATGGAAAAAAGGTTCATGACAATCTAATTGATAACCATGACGAATGGCGCGTCGAATAATGCGTCTTAAAACATAACTGCGTCCTTCATTACCTGGTGTAACACCGTCTAAAATTAAAAAACAACAAGAACGAATGTGATCTGCAATCACCCGTAATGACTTATCTGTTAAATCCGAAGTATGGGTAAAAATGGCGGCGGCTCGAATTAAATGCTGAAATAAATCAATATCATAATTATTATGCACATTTTGTAAAATAGCGGCTAATCGTTCTAAACCCATGCCCGTATCAACCGAGGGGCGAGGTAGTGCGCTTAATTTACCTGCTGAATTTCGGTTATATTGCATAAAAACTAAATTCCATATTTCAATATACCGATCTCCATCTTCATCTTTTGATCCAGGGGGTCCGCCCCAAATATCAGCGCCATGATCATAAAATATTTCGGAACAAGGACCACAAGGTCCCGTATCTCCCATTGACCAAAAATTATCTTTTGCCCCGCATCTTGAAAAACGACTGGGATCAATGCCAATATAATTAAACCAAATATCTTCTGCTTCTTTATCTTCTTCGTAAACGGTCACCCATAATTTTTCAACGGGTAATTCAATAATTTCAGTTAAAAATTCCCAAGCAAAATGAATCGCTTCTTTTTTGGAATAATCACCAAAACTAAAATTACCCAACATTTCAAAAAAAGTATGGTGACGGGCGGTATAACCGACATTTTCTAGATCATTGTGTTTCCCACCTGCCCGCACACAACGTTGTGAAGAGGTTGCGCGCACATAACCCCGTTTATCTTGTCCTAAGAAAACGTCTTTAAACTGTACCATGCCCGCATTAACAAATAATAAAGTCGGATCATTACTTGGAATTAAAGAACTTGATTCAACACGTTGATGATCGTTCTTTTCAAAATAGCTTAAAAAAGCTTCACGCAATTCGGCACTGGTTTTCATAGTTTAAAGTGGTTAAGTTAGGTTAAAACAGCTTAATAATAGCATAATATAGTAGGACTGAATTTGTAAATAAAGTAAACTAAGTCTTATTATTTAATTAACAAACCATTAAAAATGGATACAACCAGTATAGAATTAGTTGACAGCGAAATAGAAAAAATCAATATTGAGGGTGATGTGATTACGATTTATTTTAATCGCGCTTATATTGAAAAAACGATGTCTGACTCTGTTGAAATAACACGATGGTGGCAGGCGGGACAGCTTATTTTTCAAAATGCCGAATTAATCGGGGATTTACCGCCTTTGCCTGCAATTTGTACTGGTGGAGATGTCAGTGAAAGTGTTTATACTTATCGGGATATGATTCCTTTACCGCTTAAAGGGGCAGGACGAGCCACTTGTTTATTAAAAATCAAAGACACAGAACAAGTGATTCAAGTTGAGGCGGAAGAAGTTGAAATGGTGATGATTGATAGACCTCAATATATTAAACATATTAGACAATCATAATCCGAGTTCCCGCCATTTCTTTTCCAAACGAGTTAAAGAAATAGGAAACGCCGTTTTGAGTTCTTGGGCAAAAAAAGACACTCGTAATTCTTCAAACCAATGCCCTATTTCATCTAAACGCGGATCATTGGGTTTTTTATCAAGTCGTTGACCCCATTCTTGATATAAAGGTTTGAATTGATTTAATTGTTGTTGATCCCGAGCGGCATTGGTTTTAAGGCGGGTTATTCTAATTTGTAGAGCTTTTAAATAACGCGGGTAATGGGTTAAATAACGTCCTTCACTGGCGGTTAAAAATCCTTGATAAACCAGTCGATCTAATTGTTGCTGAATATCTTGTATGGAAGGCAATAATGTTAATCCCTTTAATTTTGCCAATTCTTTTCTGACTAAGTGATAATCCATTAAAATTTGGGAAACTTGTTGGCAAACTCGATTCGCAATATTCATTAATTCAGGTAAATTTTCAGCAATACAGCTTTCATATTCGCTTTGTTTGCGGGGTGGACTTTGTTGTAAAAAACATTGATCAATAATAAATAAAACAAGGGCTTGTTCAATATCTTGCGGAGATTTTTTAGGCGCTTTGGCATATTGCAAGCGCATTTGCGTTAAATTAGGTAAATTTTTACGCAAATAACGAATTTTTTGCCCTTGAGTATTGAGAATTAATTGCCGCACCCCTTGGCGATGTGCTTTTTTTGCTTTTTCTGGGGCATCAACCAGTTTTAAAGAAAGTTGTTTTTGTTCAGCGACTAAGGCGGGATAGCCTTTGAGTTTAATCCCGCCTTGTTGAATATCCACCATTTCAGGTAAATCTCCAAAATCCCATATTGTAACTTCCTCTATTTCATTTTGCCAGCGGGGTAATTTTTGAAAACTTTGACTGGCTCTATGACCATATTTTTTACGTAAACTGGCAAGATCTCGCGCGCTGTCGATTAATTTTCCTTTTTCATCTAACAGGCGGTAATTTAATTGTAAATGGGCGGGAAGCCGATCTTCTTGCCATGCTGATTCACTAATTTGAACACCTGTTATTTGTTTAAGTGCTTGAGCAAGGGCAATTTTTAATGGTGTATCTGATGCCTGCATTTGTTTTAAAGCTTTTTCTGCATACATGGGAGCAGGAACAAAGGATTTGCGAATACTTTTTGGTAATGATTTAATTAAAGCCACCACGCGTTCTTGCAGTAATCCTGGAACCAACCATTCTCCCCGAGCCGCACTAACTTGATTAATTAAAGGCAATGGAATATCTAAATTAATGCCATCATTTTTATGATTGGGTTCAAAAACATATTGTAAAGGCAAACAAATATCGCCTAGTGTTAGTTGATCAGGAAAAGCCTGTTGATCTAAATTTAAATCCTCTTTCTTTTGTAAATCCGCCAAACGCATATGTAATATTTTAGGTTTTTTTGAAGTTTCGGCTCGTAACCATTTTTCAAATAATGGCTTACTATAAATACCTTCAGGAATTAGATTTTGATAAAATTCATAAATTAAATCTTCATCCACTAAAATATCGTGACGTCGGGTTTTTGCTTCTTGATCGCGTAATGATTGAATCAGATCTAAATTGTGTCGCCAAAATTTGGCTTTGGTGTCAAATTCTTGTTCAACTAAGGCAAACCGAATAAAAATTTCTCGGGATTCACTGGGATTAATCGGTCCATAATTAATACGCCGCCAAGGAACAATGACTAAACCAAATAAAGTCACCTGTTCTTTACCTGATACTTGTCCTTTATTTTTTTCCCAATGCGGGCTGGCATAACTACGTTTAACTAAATGTCCTGCAATCGGTTCAATCCACCGCGGATCAATGGTGGCATTAGTTCGGGCATATAATTTAGTGGTTTCAACCAGTTCGGCACTCATGACCCATTTAGGTTTTACTTTAAACAAGGCGGAACCTGGAAAAAGCCAAAAATGGCGGTTTCTAGTGCCTAAATAATCGTGTTCTTTGGACTTAAAACCCAGATGAGACAGTAAACCACTTAATAAAGACTGATGAATTACATTAATATCCGCCGCCTTTTCATTTTCTTTATAATTCATTTCCGTCATTTGAGAACGCAGTTGATAATGAATATCCATCCATTCTTGAAGGCGAGAAACAGATAAAAAATTCGCTCGACACCAGCGCTGAAATTTACGGTGAGTTAGGTTTTGGCGTTGTGTTTGCATGGCTTGCCATAATAACCAAAAAGAATAAAAATCAGAGGTTTCATGGCGAAAAGCTTGATGTGCTTGATCCGCAAATTGTTGTTTATCAAAGGGGCGATCACGGGGATCTTGTACCGCCAGCGCGGCACAAATAACCAAACATTCTTTAACACAACCTTGTTGACTGGCTTCGATTAACATTCGAGCAATTTTAGGATCAACAGGTAATTTAGCCAATTGGCGTCCCATGCGGGTAATTTTATTTAATCCATCCAGTGCCATAATTTCATGTAACACTTGGTAACCATCTTTTATCAGACGATAATCAGGTGGATCAATAAAAGGAAATTGATCAATATCGCCAAAACCTAAAATTTGCATCTGTAAAATAACGGAAGCTAAATTAGTCCGTTGAATTTCAGGATCGGTAAATTCGGCTCTTTGTAAAAAATCTTCTTCGCTATAAAGCCGAATACAAATTCCTTTTGCAACTCGCCCACAACGACCTTTACGTTGATTAGCCGCTGCTTGAGAAATACGCTCAATGGGTAAACGCTGGATTTTAGAACGATAACTATAACGCGCCATACGGGCAAATCCCGCATCAATCACATATCGAATACCTGGAACTGTTAATGATGTTTCCGCCACATTGGTGGATAAAATAATGCGTCTTAAACCTGATGGTTTAAATATTTTCGCTTGGTCTTGCGGGCTCAGGCGGGCAAATAAGGGTAAAATTTCAGTTGCTGAGAAATGTTTTCTTGTTAAATATTCGGCGGTTTCTCTAATTTCTCGTTCACCTGATAAAAAAACTAAAATATCGCCTCGATCCACTTTCGTTAATTCTTTAATAGCCTCTTCAATGGCGGTAAGAATCGCCAAATCTTGTTCTTCATCGACGGAACGATAACGCAATTCAACAGGAAATGTTCGTCCTGAAACATTAATAATCGGTGCATTATCATAAAATTCAGAAAATCGTTGGGGATTAATGGTCGCTGAGGTAATAATTAATTTAAGTTGAGGGCGTTTTTTTAATAAAAATTTAAGTGAACCTAATAAAAAATCAATATTTAATGAACGTTCATGCGCTTCATCAATAATAATGCAATCATATTCATTGAGCCATTTATCACGCTGAAATTCAGCTAATAACATGCCATCGGTTAATAATTTAACACTGGTTTGGTCGCTGACTTTATCATTAAAACGCACTTTATAACCCGTTAAAGTGCCTGTTTCTGTGCCTAATTCTTCACTGATTCGATGCGCCAAACTCCGCGCTGCAATCCGCCTTGGCTGGGTATGTGCAATGCGTCCTTGAACGCCATAACCCAATGCCAAGCAAATTTTGGGTAATTGCGTGGATTTTCCTGATCCCGTTTCACCACAAAAAATAAGTACTTGATTTTTGCTAATTAATTCGCTAATTTCATCCACTTTCTGAGTGACAGGAAGAATATTAGGGTAATGAATCGGGGGAATATTATTTTTTCTGGTTAAAAGAATTTTTTGGGACTTTTTAATGTCCAAGCAAAGTTGTTCAAATGCTTGTTCAACCGATTGTTTTTTTTCTAAACGTTTTTTAAGTGCTTGATAGCGCCGCCTGAAAATAAACTGGTCTTTATTTAAGCAAGTTTTAAAATTAAGATTGGATAAAAAGGTTAAATTGCTTTGCAAAGCGTTGTAATATGTCGTTGTTTAAATATTTTATTATTTTAACATGCTAAAATATTTAAAATACAAAAAATATTACTACTTGCTGTAGCGAAAGTGCTATAAAAGTGCTATAGTTTTAGAACGGTTGGAAGCTTAATTATCCTTCTCTTATTGGTGGATATTTTAAGTTAATAAAAATATAATAAAATAATTTTTAAGTAATAAGGTAGTCATAATAATGAGTTTGGGTTTAAAAGTCGGTGTTTATGTCGACGCAGAAAATATAAAATATAACGGCGGTTATCAAATGCGTTACGACGTTTTGCGTCGTTTTGCTTCGCGTAATGGGGATACACTTTTAAGATTAAATACTTATTTGGCTTTTGATCGAGAACGCGCCAAAGAAGATCCTGAATATGCAACCAAAGCATATCATTACCAACAAACCATGCGTGATTTTGGTTGGAAAGTGATTATCAAAGATGTCAAGCGTTATCAAGATGTCGAAGGTAATATTACAACGAAAGCCAATGCAGATTTAGATTTAGCCATTGATGCCTTATTACAAGCTGAAAATTTAGACAAAGTTATTTTATTATCAGGTGATGGTGATTTTGTTAAATTGGTCACCGCTTTACAAAATCGCGGTTGTCGGGTTGAATTAATTACTTTTAATAATACTTCTCGGGAATTAATGCGCCAAGTAGATGCCAGTTATTCTGGTTTTATTATTCCTGATTTAGTGCCTATTTCTTATGAACCTCGCAATGATTGGGGCGCGGTAGGTTCTTGCGTTCGAGGTGTTTGTAATAAGTGGATTGCAGATAAAGGTTATGGCTTTTTAAATGTTTTATCAACCGTAACAGGCAATATGTGGATTCCTAATAGTCGTGAAAATGATTCACCTTGGTTAAGTGTGTTTTGTCATATTAATGAATTGGCCGATGAAGTTTCTCCTGAAGATTTAGCAAATCGAGATTATGTGGTTGAATTTTATATTGAAGAAAGTGATCAAAAAGAAAAAGGGTTGATTGCTAAAAATGTTCGACCTGCTCAAATTTATTCCCGTTAATAAAAAATAATTCATTAATTTAAAATTAACATCATTAGGTCACAATATTAATCAGCATAACATGCTATAGTAATATTTCTGCTAGGTGATTGCTTTTAATGATGTATAGTTTTAATGAATATACCTTCAAATAATAAAGATGAAATTGTTATTCGTGTTCAAGCGATATGTGAGAACTGGTGTGCGCTCATTTCGGCTCATTGGCAAAATACGGGATTTGAAAATTTATTAACTCGATTAGATGGCGCCATTGTAGCAACTAAAAATACAACGGAAGTTGCTGAGTTATATGACTCCTTAATTAAATTAAAAACATTTTTAATTACTTTATCAGGAAGAAAAATAGCCCCTAGTACCAATGAAATTGCTATTGTTGATAATTTACTGGCACAATTGAATATTCTTATTCATTCCTCGACCCTCTCTCAAAATAATGTGACTCAAAAAATTGATTTTTATCTTTTATCTTCACGTTGTCGGTATTTTGCTGAGTTAGTCCAACGTTTAAAAGAAGCATCCATTATTCCTGTTTGTTTTTCTGATGCGCAAGCAATGATGTATGAAGCCACTCAAAATAAACCAGCAGGTTATTTAATTGATCGTCTTGAAGAACCTCAATTTAAAGAATATATTGATGATTTTAAGAAAATAAAAACCATCTTTGATACTGATCCAGCCAAGTTTTTTTATTGTGATGAAGCGACGATTGAAACCCGTTTAAAAGCCATTAGAAATGGGGCAAAATGGGTTTTATCAAGTGATGCGGATATTCAACATAATGTTCAAAAAATTATTGAAAGTACCAAGGCCACGATTGTAGATACTCAAGAACAATATAAGGTGATGATTGTTGAAGATGATGTATCACAAGCCAATTATGCGGCAAAAGTTTTAGGGAAAGCCAATATAAAGACCATTGTTGTAATGCAACCTTTAGATGTTATTGATAAATTACTTGAATTTAAACCTGATTTAATTTTAATGGATTTATATATGCCAGATGCCAATGGCTTTGAAATGACTTCTTTAATCCGAGAATATAAAGAGTTTGCACAAACCCCGATTGTTTTTTTATCAGGTGAAGATAATCCAGAACGACAATTAGAAGCGATTAGTGTCGGGGGAGATGAGTTCTTAGTTAAACCTATTCGCCCTAAACAATTAATTAAAACCGTTAAATCTCGAATTCAGCGTTATAAAAAGATTAATATTAATCTTAACACAGTTGATGTTAAGCCTATTTCTAGTCCCATTTTTAGCCGCCATGAATTTTTACATAAAGTCACCGAAGCCTTAAAGACTTCTTATGTTGAAACCACAGCTATTTTTTATTGCCGAGTGGAAGGACAGGGAAAATTAAGCCGAAAATATGGTTTAGGAGGCATGGATCAACTGATTGATGAAATTGGTAAAACCATTGATGAACATCTTAATAGTAATGAAATTGTAGCAAAAGCAGATTATCATGGTTTAACGGTGTTAGCTCGGCGTGAAAGTAATAATAAATTAATTCGATTGGCAGAGCATTTAAAAGAATTAGTGGAATTTACCCAATATCTCATTGGGCAACAAAAAATCAAAATTATTTTAAATATTGGCGTTTGTTTATTTGATGAAAATTTAGATGATGCACATGGGCTCAGTAAAAGAGCCGAATCTGCTTGTCATTATATTGAATCAAAAAATAGCACCGATGTTCATATTTATAGTATTGCAGATGAAGAACCGAGAGATAATACGACGCTTTTTATTATTAAAATGTATGATAAAATTCATCAAGCCTTAGCGGATAATTCTTTTACCATTCATTATCAACCGATTATTAATTTAAAAAATCAATCCCAAAAAAATTATAGTGTTCAATACCATCTTTTTACGGATAATGGCGATCAAGTTCCCCAACGCATTATTTTAAGAGCCGCCAGTGAATCAGGTAATCAACCCGCCCTTGATCAATTAATTTTAGATCAATCGATTGAAACCCATACCCAACGTAAAAGAACAGAAGATAGCCAATTGTTTATTCCACAGAGCATTGATTCCTTATTATTAGAAGATGGTTATGTTGAAGATATTTTACAATATCTTCGACGCTGGCATATTATAGGGCAAGGGATTATCTTATCTTTTTCATACAGTGATTTAAAAAAAGAAATTAAGGCGATTAAAAGTCAATTTGATTTATTAAAAAAAGTCGGTATTCATATTATGATTACCGATCTTGAAATTACGGTTAATGCTTTAAAAGTTGTTCAATATTTAAAACCTCAATATGTGATTCCAACGAAAGAAATCTTAAGAATAAAACAACATAGTTTGAAAAGTTATATGGACAAATTACACCAACTAAATTTAAAAATTATTATTCAACAGATTAATCACCCCAAAGATTTTGTTTATTTTTGGAAATCAGGCGCAGATTATTTACAAGGTGATTTTATTCAACCTGCTAGCGAAAGAATGAGTTATGATTTTAGTCAAAACCCAGCAGGAAAAATTAAACTGTCAAATTTAAAAAACTAATGGATAAAATACAAGCCCTTTTTTTACGTACGATTGTTTGGGGAATGGCGGGTATTCTTTTTGGTGGCTCTTTTGTTGTTTTTATTGATTCATTAGAACGCTATACTGAGAATCTTTGGTATGCGATTATTGGGGCAATGGCGCTTTCTGGTTCCATTACTTCGTGTTATTTTGGTGCCATTAAAGAATCCTTTTTAGGCAGTTTTATTGGACTTTTTATTGCCGTTTTATTTTTAATGTATTGGGGGGAATATGAGATTAAAGATCCCCAAACTTTTTTAATTATCACGGCTATTGTTGCGGGTTTTGCAGGTGCTTTTTTCCCCAAAGCCACTATTTTAAGAGATAAACCGCTTGCCCAAGCCTTAAGTGGTTTTATTTCAGGGTTAATAGGCGGTCCTATTATTGCCTTAGTCATACAACAACTTACTTTTATTGATGATCATTTTATGGTGGCATTGGTGGGGGTTGGATTAGTGGGTATTTTTTATTTAATTATTGAAGACTTAATTATGTCGCAATGTCGAGATTGGATGACTAATTTATTTAGTGCACCTTGTGTGTCAGCCATTAGTGCCACCGCTTCAGGTTGTGCTATTTTATTATTAACCAGTACCAATCCTGAAGTGACTCATATTATTTCTTATATTCCAAGTGGTATTTTAGGTGGCATGGTGGGTGGCGCAATCGGCGGATTTATTTTGGCATTAATTGGCATTGGTGATAAAAATGATTACCATATTTAAACTAAATAAAGAACGTCATATTATTGCGCTTCTTTTAAGTGTTACTTTGTTGATTATTGGCTTTATTTTTTTAATTCCCACTCAACCTGAAAATAATAAAAACCTGCGCTTACCTTGGTTAATAGAAGTCAATAAACAAGGGGATTTAACCGTTTTTGATATTACTTTACAACAAACAACCTTGGCTCAAGCTCGTTTTATTTTACAAAAAGAAGAAGAACTTACATTATTTAAAAAAAATAAGACTTATTCCTTAGAGGCTTATTTTGGGCGGATTAATTTAAACGGTTTAAAAGGTGATTTTATTTTAACGCTGGCCGTTTCATCGGAGCAATTTAAACTTTTTTATCAAAATGGTGCGAGAATGAGTAAAATGGGCAGTGGTGAATATAAAATTACCCTGTCTAGTCAAGATTTTCCCACCATTAATCAATTAAAAATACAATATATTACTTATATCCCCACCAAAAATTTAAATCATCAAATGATTATTGGACGTTTTGGACAACCTCAAACAAAAATAAAAGAGTCTGAAACTTCGCTGGTTCATTGGTTATATCCCAAAAAAGGATTAGATATTGCGGTATCCGAAAAAGGCAAAGAAGTTTTACAATATTTCCCTCCTGAGCAGTTTAAAAAAGTGACTAATTTTAATGCTTATTAAAAAAAATTATCCCACTATAAAATTATATCTTATTGATTTTATTGATATAAATTAGCTTATCTTGTTTAAATATCAGAATAGCGCATCACTGACTTGACCTAACGCCAAGACAGTGGCATGGTTGTTGCCGATAATTTTTTAAACATCAAATAAACCATAACAATTGGAGAAAGATAGCATGTCAGTAAAAGACGTCCTAAAAATGATTGATAAAGAAAAAGTGAAATTTGTTGATTTTCGCTTTACCGACACCATTGGTAAAGAACAACATGTTTCTGTACCTACAACCATGATCAGTGAAGATGATTTTACAGATGGTAAAATGTTTGATGGGTCATCAATTGCTGGTTGGAAAGGAATTAATGAATCAGATATGATTTTAATGCCTGATACCAGTACGGCTGTTATGGATCCTTTCACTGATGATAATACTTTAAATATCCGTTGTGATATTTTAGAGCCTGATACAATGGAAGGTTATGAACGTGATCCTCGTTCTGTTGCAAAACGTGCTGAAGCTTATTTAGTGAGTACTGGCATTGCGGATACCGCTTATTTTGGTCCTGAACCTGAATTCTTTATTCTTGACGATGTTCGTTGGGGTGATGATATGTCAGGGGCTTTTTATAAAGTTAATTCTGATGAAGCATTTTGGAATTCTGCTAAAAAAATGGAAGGCGGAAATATTGGTCATCGTCCAGGCATTAAAGGCGGTTATTTTCCCGTTGCACCTGTTGATTCATTAAATGATCTTCGGGCTGCCATGTGTTTAACCATGGAAGAAATGGGTGTTCGTGTTGAAGTACATCATCATGAAGTTGCCACGGCGGGACAATGTGAAATTGGGACTATGTTTGATACTTTAGTCAAACGTGCTGATCAAAACCAAATTTTAAAATATGTGGTAATGAATGTTGCTCATGCTTATGGTAAAACAGCGACTTTTATGCCTAAACCTTTAGTCGGTGATAATGGTTCTGGAATGCATGTTCATCAATCATTAGCAAAAGATGGCGAAAATATCTTTGCAGGTGATCAATATGGCGGTTTATCAGAAACAGCGCTTTATTATATTGGTGGTATTATTAAACATGCCCGTGCTTTAAATGCGTTCACTAATGCTTCGACAAATTCATATAAACGCTTAGTTCCTGGTTTTGAAGCGCCTGTTATGCTTGCTTACTCAGCTCGTAACCGTTCTGCTTCTATTCGTATTCCTTGGGTTTCTAGCCCTAAAGGTCGTCGTATTGAAGTTCGTTTCCCTGATCCAACGGCTAACTCTTATCTTGCATTCTCTGCAATGATGATGGCGGGTCTTGATGGTATTCAAAATAAAATTCATCCTGGTGATGCAATGGACAAAGATCTTTATGATTTACCTGCAGAAGAAGCGAAAGCCATTCCAACGGTTGCTCATAGTTTAGATCAAGCCCTTGAAGCCCTTGATGCGGATCGTGCTTTCTTAAATGCAGGCGGCGTTTTCACTAATGATTTAATTGATGCTTATATTGATCTTAAAATGGAAGATGTAACCCGTTTACGCATGGTCACTCATCCTGTTGAATTTGATATGTATTATAGCTTGTAAGCTTTAATTATATTATTTTTTCATTGACATCCTCCCCTCCCTAAAGGAAGGGGATTCCCAAAGTCTCTAAAAACATTGGAACGAGGATTGTCTCACGACTTCCTCGAAGTTCCTGCTTCACAGTCAAAACCAATGTTTCAACTCCACAGGCTAACAAGCGGTGTCCCCGCTCTAAAATATTGATTGCTGCAACAAAATCGGCATTTTCAGTATAACCACATTTAACACATTTAAATTCTGATTGGGACAAACGGTTTTCTTTGGCAATATGATGACAATGAGGTTGCGGGCAAGTCTGACTTGTATGATGAGCAGGGACTTTAAGCACCTGCCCCCCTACCCAATCTTGTTTGTACTCTAAAAAAGCCACAAACATCGACCAGCCTTGATCTAAGATTGAACGATTTAACCCTGATTTAGCTTTTACATTCTTACCATGCTGTTGGGCATTGCCTTTGGCTGATTTTGTCATATTTTTTACTTTTAAATCTTCAATGACAATCATCGCGTGGTTCTTGCTGATCTGAGTTGAAGCTTTATGAAGAAAATCATGACGAGCATTGGCAATGCGC
>Ga0256847_1000943_pt1 | contig 16209 bp, 8 predicted proteins | sample TeddybearmetaG_FD_189099 | JGI IMG/M metagenome (GOLD analysis project Ga0256847, IMG submission 189099) | Hydrothermal vent microbial communities from East Pacific Rise, Pacific Ocean - Teddybear | ecosystem: Environmental > Aquatic > Marine > Hydrothermal vents | place: Pacific Ocean: East... | reverse complement strand
CACGTCTTGTGATTTGTCTGTTCCAATAGAAACCGCAATTATTTCTTCAGCTACACCTTGCTCTTTCATTCTAATCGCTTCTTCAACCGCATTCTCATCAAATGGATTCATAGACATGACAACGTTATCAGTATCGACACCACTGCCGTCTGACTTGACTCGAATACTCACATTAAAATCAACCACGCGTTTAACCGCAACCAATACTTTCACACTACCCCCTAACAAAATAGTTACTGAATGTTTTTCAATAGGTTATAAATAACACTTAACAAATCGCTTTAACAATAAACCCGCTTTCTATTTAGAATAAGCCTTCAATATCGCCATTTTCGTTGACATAAATATCTTCCGCCGCTGGACGTCTAGGCAAACCTGGCATCGTCATGATACTTCCACAAATAACCACAATAAATCGAGCACCATGAGATAAACGAAGATCCATAATTGGAATAACATGCCCAGATGGCGCTCCTTTTAGCAACGGATCGGTACTAAAAGACAAGGGCGTTTTTGCAATGCAAATTGGTAGTTCGCCGTATTTTTTTTGTAGCTCAGCAAATTGTTTACGAACCTTAGTATCCGCAATAATATTGTCTGCTCCGTAAAGCTCATGGGCGATGGTATGGGTTTTTTCCCATAATGAAAGTTGCGAGTTATATAAGAACTGAAATTGTGCGGGTTGTTCATCTATCATTTTAACAACCGCTTTCGCTAGCTTTTCACTACCAACACTTCCCTCAACCCAATGGTTAGACTCAACAATTTCAATATCGGAATTGTTGCACAATTTTATAAGGCATTTTTTCTCAGCATCAGTATCAGCAATAAAACTATTGATTGCAACCAGTACCGGCACACCAAATTTCCGGGTATTCATTACATGGCGTTTCAAGTTAGAAAAACCTTTCTCTAAAGCCTCTACATTTTCTGAGGACAGCTCATCCTGCTCAACACCTCCGTGCATTTTAAGGGCTCGTATTGTGGCAACAATTACTGCCATGTCCGGCTTTAAACCGGATTGCCTCATTTTTATATCAAAAAACTTTTCTGCCCCCAAATCCGCGCCAAATCCTGCTTCAGTTACCACATAATCAGCATGTTCAAGCGCCGTTCTAGTTGCTATGACAGAATTACAACCATGAGCGATGTTGGCAAATGGTCCTCCGTGAATAAAACACGGTGTGCCTTCCATGGTTTGCACTAAATTGGGTTGAATAGCATCCTTCAACAATGCAGTCATAGCACCAACAGCCTTAATGTCTCGCGCATAAACGGGCTTGCCATCTAACGATTCGGCAACGATTATTTCACCAATTCGATTTTGTAGATCTTTGAGATCATTCGCTAAACAGAATATTGCCATGATTTCTGATGCAACCGTAATATCGAAATGATCGGTACGTGGAAAACCATTAAACACTCCGCCCAATCCCGCTGTTGTTTGCCTAAGAGCGCGGTCATTCATGTCCATCACTCGACCCCATGAGATTTTTCGAGCATCAATTTTTAATTCATTACCCCAATAGATATGATTATCGATCATCGCTGACAGTAAGTTATGAGCGGCTCCTATTGCATGAAAATCACCATTAAAATGGAGGTTTATTTCCTCCATAGGAACCACTTGTGCCTGCCCACCACCTGCAGCGCCGCCTTTCATACCAAAACAAGGACCTAATGACGGTTCGCGTAAACATATAGCAACGTTTTTCCCTATTTTATTTAAGCCATCACCGAGTCCTACGGATGTTGTCGTCTTACCTTCGCCAGCTTTCGTTGGAGTGATTCCTGCAACTAATATTAATTTACCGTGTTGAGCTTTTGCTTTGGTTTTCAAATAGCCCCGCTCGATCTTCGCCCGATATTTACCATAAGTAATAATATGTTCGTCAGGAATACCTAATTTATTAGCAATCTTTTGTATTGGCTGCATCTCTGCGGCACGCGCTATTTCAATATCAGAGAGGTAAGTTTTTTCTACAGTCATCTTAAGATGCTCCTAACAGTAAATTGTTTTCAACTAAATAGTGTTACTAACGTTTTTGACGACAATATTGCATCAATGATAAAGCTAAAGCGCTAGTTTTTATTTTCCGAAACAGTACAGGATAAGGCGTTTAACTATTTCAAATTAAACGACACAGATGGTCTTGAAGACGCCATAGGAGCGGGAAGGATAACGCGTCATTTGAAGCACAATATCGAATCTTGACAACTTTCTATCCATTTGTCGCAGGGATATAAGTTTATTGCGCAATTACCCCACCCTACAGGATATTCAATTGGTAATATTTATTAGATAATCGATTTTAATGAAAACTAAACTTAAGATTACATATGTACGAATGATAATTGAATGTTCGAAATACTTATTTAAATTTATCTCAATGATCATCAGGTAACTACTATATGAAAAACAGAAGATCTAGAAACTCTCGTCGCAAAGGCGCAAAAGAAGGTAATGACGCTCCTAAAGCACCTGCTTATATTAAACGTCAAATACCCTTTTATGAGTTACTTTCGGAAGAAGGGCTTGTTCAAATTGAACAAACCACCGATCGAATATTAGCGGAGGTAGGGCTGGATTTTCGCGGCGATGACGAAACTGTCGAACTGTGGACTAAGGCTGGCGCGGAAGTCGATGGAGAGCGAGTCAAGTTTCCTAAAGGTATGCTGAGAGAAATATTAACTACCGTTCCAGAAGAATTTACTCAGCATGCTAGAAACCCCGAAAAATCAGTACAAATTGGCGGTAACAATGTCGTGATGGCACCTTGCTATGGTTCGCCTTTTGTTATGGATCCAGACGAAGGTCGACGTTACGCCACGATTAAAGATTTTGAAAACTTTGTAAAGATGACTTATTCCACTCCGTGGTTACATCATTCGGGTGGTACGATTTGTGAGCCAGTAGACGTACCTGTCAACAAACGACATTTAGATATGATTTACACGCATATGCGGTATTCAGATAAAGCATTTATGGGTTCAATCACCACCCAAGAAAGAGCTGAGGATTCGATTGAACTTTGCAAGGTGTTATTTGGTCAAGAAAGACTTGAAAAAGACTGTGTGATCCTTGGCAATGTGAATGTCAACTCGCCCTTAGTTTGGGACGGCGAAGCGACCAAAGTCATCCGTACTTATGCTGCGGCTAATCAAGCGTGTGTCATTGTGCCCTTTATTTTGGGCGGTGCGATGGGACCTGTAACCAATGCTGGAGCGATTGCTCAATCGATCGGTGAAGCAATGGTTGGATGCGCGCTTACTCAATTAGTGCGTCCTGGCGCTCCAGCCATACTGGGTAACTTTTTATCATCCACTGCGCTTCGATCAGGTTCGCCAACCTTTGGTACACCAGAACCCGCTTTAGGTTCAATGGTTATAGGCCAACTATCGAGGCGACTCAAGATCCCATTGCGTTGCTCTGGTAGTTTTACCACATCTAAGCTTCCCGATGCCCAAGCAGCGCGCGAAAGTACCATGTCGATGTTGGCGGCCGTTCAATGTGGTGCCAATTTCATTCTTCATTCTGCTGGATTTTTAGATAGTCTTTTATCAATGAGTTATGAAAAATTTGTAATGGATACCGATTTTTGTAGCGCAATGCATACTTATCTTGGAGGGCTCCCCGTTGATGAAAACTCACTAGCAATGGATGCATTTAAGGAAGTTGGACCGGGAAATCACTTTTTTGGATCCGCCCATACCTTAGCAAACTATAAAACGGCCTATTGGGAATCCAATATCGCTGACAATGATTCTTATGAACAGTGGGTCGAAAATGGATCGCTAGATGCGCAAAGCCGCGCAAAATCTCGATGGAAAAAGCTTTTGGAAGAATATCAAAAACCAGAAATGGATGAAGCAACTGATGAAGCATTGCAAGAATATATCACTAAGAAGAAACAGGCTTCTGAAGATGCTTGGTACTGACCTACCCTTCACACCTAACAGATAAATTACAAGGTAATATCTATGGAAACTCAAGCAAGAGTCGTCATTATTGGCGGTGGAGTTGTGGGATGTTCAATTTTATATCATCTCGCAAAATTAGGTTGGAAAGACGTGCTTTTATTAGAACGCGATGAGCTTACATCGGGTTCGAGCTGGCATGCCGCTGGTCAAATTCATACCCTAAGCTCTGATCCAAATATTTCGAGAATGCAAAGTTATACCATAAACCTATACAAAGAAATTGAGGAAATATCGGGTCAACCGGTCGGTATGCATAATACCGGAGGCTTTTATTTAGCATCCAATAAAACTTGGTATGACTACCTCAAACGAGAACGATCAAAAGCGCGTTATATGGGTTTAGACCAAGAATTTATTTCGATGGAAGAAGTCGCTCGTATACATCCGCTTATCGATACTTCTCACTACCTTGCTGCACTTTGGGATCCATTAGATGGAGATGTCGATCCATCAGGCGCTACCATTGCTTACGCAAAAGCCGCTAAAGTATTAGGGGCTAATTATCACACCCACACGCCTGTCATAGAAACCCGTCAAAGAAAAGATGGTTCGTGGGATGTTATTACCGAAAAAGGCAATATTAACGCTGAAATGGTGGTTAACGCCGCAGGATTATGGGCTAGAGAATGCGGCAAAATGACGGGATTACACTTACCTGTTCAACCGATGGAACATCACTACCTTATTACAGATGCGATACCACAAATCGCAGAACGCGATCCAGCCGACAGATTACCTGCGGGCATTGACTATGAAGCCAATATTTATTTCCGCCAGGAAGGACAAGGTATGTTGCTCGGCACTTACGAACCAAAGTCAACTCCTTGGAAAGTTGGTGGAACACCCATGAATTTTGGCCATGAGCTATTAGAACCGGATCTCGATCGAATTGCTGATCGGCTTGAAATGGCATTTGAACGTATCCCCGCTTTAGGCGAAACAGGAATTAAGAATGTTATCAACGGACCATTTACTTTTGGTCCGGACGGTAATCCAATGATTGGTCCGGTGCCAGGCATGACCAATTATTGGGCGGCTGTCGGTGTGATGGCCGGTTTCTGTCAAGCCGGTGGCGTTGGTCTATGTATGGCTGAGTGGATGATATATGGCGAACCTTCAATTGATGTATGGGCAATGGATATTGCACGATTTGGCGATTATGCAACGCCAGACTATGGAACAGTCAAATCTTCAGAAAACTATGAACGACGCTTTGTTATGACTTTCCCCAATGAAACCTTGCCAAAAGGTCGTCGTCAAAAGACCACATCTTTATACGATAGGCTTTGTGCGCGAGGAGCCGTAATGGGAGACACCTTTGGTCTAGAAAATGTTCTTTGGTTTGCAAACGATGCAGAAGATGCCCACGAAGAGCCCACTTTTAATCGTTCAAGAGCTCACGATTACGTCGCTGTCGAAGTAAAAGCGGTTCGTGAAAAGGTAGGGGCTTTAGAAGTTGCTAATTTCGCCAAACATGAGATAAGTGGGCCTGGAGCGCGAGAATTTCTTGATTATGTCGCCGCAGGGCGAGTTCCTAAACCAGGTCGTTTGGCTTTAACACCTCTGCTGACAGAGAAAGGTAAACTCTATGGCGATCTTACCATTGGATGCCTTTCTGAAGATCGGTTTATTTTATTTGGTTCTGGCGTTGCTCAAAATATGCATAAACGTTGGTTTGAATCCAAATTGCCTGAAACCGGTGTGACCTATAAAAATATTTCTGACGAACTTCATGGAATAGCAATAGCGGGTCCCAATTCGAGAAAATTATTGTCTCGAATTTGCCGAGACGATGTTTCTAACGATGCACTTAAGTTTTTAGATACACGGGAAACTTTTGTTGCCGGAGTTCCGGTGATATTGAATCGCGTTTCTTTTTCAGGCGAGTTGGGTTATGAAATTTTCTGCGCGCCACAATATCAACTAAGACTTTTTGAAGAAATTGAGGAAGCGGGTTCTGATCTTGGACTTAAATTCTATGGTGGAAGAGCTTTAATGTCGCTAAGGCTCGAAAAAAGCTGGGGAGTTTGGACACTTGATTTCCGTCCCGACTATACGGCTGCGGAATCAGGGATGGATTTTTTCATTAAGTGGGACAAAGATTTCATCGGTAAAGAGCCCGCACTGGCAGAAAAAGAAAGAGGCCCTGATAAAAAACTGATTGTTATGACCATTGAAACTGACGACATTGATGTTTCTAACGAGGAAGCCATACTAAAAGACGGAAAATGTGTTGGACATGTCACTTCTGGTGGCTATGCACACCATGTTGGAAAATCAATGGCTATGGGTTATGTACCGATCGAATTATCTGCTGGAGGTACTAGTCTCGAAGTAGAAATAAACGGAGAGTTTTATAATGCGACAGTTCAGGCTGAGCCTCTCTACGACCCAACCGGTGCTAGAATGAGGCAATAAGTTAGCGATAATAAGAGAACAGCTCACCTTACCTCATCGTTCGACCACCATCAAACGCGATTGTCTGCCCTGTTACAAAAGAAGCAGATTTAGAGGTGATGAGCTTAATGAAATTAGCAACTTCTATATAGCTTGTCATGCGCTTTAACGGCGTCGTATCGATGACATCGTCTAGTTGTTGCCTGCTATATAATTGGTTGACTAAGTTTGAGTCGACATAGCCGAGTCCGATGCCATTGACGCGTATGTTTGGAGCGAGTTCTAACGCCATACACTTAGTCAGCATGTTTAACCCCGCTTTTGACGAACAATAATTAGCGGCATTTTTGCGTCCTGAAAACGCGGTTGTTGCGGATATATTGACGATGATCCCATTTCTATTAAGAGATACTAACTGTCGAGCGACTGCTTGTGAAACCAAAAAAGCACCTTTTAGGTTAACTTCAAAAACTCTATCCCAATTCTGCTCTGTCATTTCTAAAAATGGTGCGTCGATACTCACCCCAGCATTGTTTATTAAAATATCGATAGCGCCATAAATCTTGCGGGTTTTTTCTAACAAATTATTTACTTGAACGGAATTTGAAATATCGGCTTGCAATGCAATGGCCTTACCGCCAATATTTTCCACCTCAACAATGACATCATTTGCATCTTGTGATGAGTGGGAATAATTCACTACGACATTTGCACCTACAGCGGCATACTTAAGTGCAATCTGGCGACCAAGCCCCCTACTCGCTCCTGTGATCAAAATGGTCTTATTATGAAATTCAGTCATGTTTTAATATTAATAGTCGAATAAGATATGGAAAATGATGCAATATATTTTATGGGTTGCTGTCGTTTAGCTTTAAAAACACAAAGCCAATGCCCTAAAGATTTAGCACTTTCTTTAGAGGACCTAAATGTGATTCAAAATTTTCCCATTGCTGGATAGCGCTTGAGTAAATAGGTTGTCTCACTTGCTCCGAGCTCGGAGTTTTAATATTGCGTTTTGTTTTATAAAACTCTAGACAAGGTTGTTCAAATTCAAGACCGCAAAACCCTAGTATACGGCGAACTTGTTTTTCTAAATCATCGACAACATCTTCATGCTGAACTGTCAATACAAAACCTGGTAGAACCTTGTTCCAGTGTTCCATCAATTTCAAATAAGAATTGTAATACCCACCAATTTCTTCGAGTCCGTAGGTAAAGTCCTGACCTTCGGCAAACAATTGTTTAAAGCCACTAAAACAACAGGAAAGCGGTGCTCGTCTTGCATCGATAATTTTCGCATTGGGCAATATGAGTTTTATTAATCCTATATGTAAAAAATTATTAGGCATCTTATCTATAAAAAATGGTGCGCCTTCTCGGTAGACTTGTGTTTCTTTTATGTATTGTTCACCAAATCGTTTGAAATAAGATTCGTCTATTTCTGATAGGTTCTTAGGATAATCAGAATCTTTTTTAACACTGTGTGTAGCGACTCTTCCTCGTAAGCGCATCGCAAGTCCAAGGATGTTAGGAAGTTCCATTGTGCCATCGATTTTAGAATGGGATGCAAGTATTTGTTCAAGCAGGGTTGAGCCCGCTCTAGGTAAACCCAAGATAAAAATAGGCGCAGGATCTTCAATTCCAAATTTTGCTTTGCTTTTAAACAATTCCGTCGTGCAGTAATCTATTTGCTGATCAACTTGATGTTCGGTCATTTCGTTGGAATAACCCGTTAATTGCTTCTTTATCGCGTTACCTTTCTTATAGTGTTCGAATGAATCATTATATTTCTTTCTATCTTCCAACGCTTTACCAATAGCAAAATTTAAGTGTGCATGGTCGTCTTGGGATAGTGTGTCGTCAGCTAAAAGTGTTCGGATATCCGCTATTTCATTATCCGTAAACTTATAGGTCTTCGTATTTGCCAAACTCCAGTAGGCTTCTCCATAGCCCCGTTTTAGACTATAAGCTTTTTGATAGGCTTTAACGGCTTGTTCAAAATCTCCTTTGGTCTTAAGCGCGTGACCTAACTCAAGAAATACACCTGGTCGGTTTGGATCTTTTAGGAGTGCATTTTGAAAAAGAGAAATTCCTGCATCAATTTGTCCCAACCCCACCAATACGCTGCCTGTTGCAATTAAGAATCGGAAATTATCTGGTTGTTTTTTGAGTAAGTAATCGGACTGTTCCTTTGCTAGTCGGTATTTGCCCAAAGTAATCAACAAACTTAGATATTGAGCGCGTGCCATGATATTTTCAGGAGCGATCTCCACGCAACTTTCTAGCAAAAATTCTGCATCGTCATATATTTTAAGTCGAATGCCTATTTCTGCCAACAGCCTCATACCTTCCACATGATGTTTATTATTCTGCAGGTAACTGCGGCATAGATTTTCAGCCTTCACTAACTCACCATCATGTATCATTTCACTGACCGCCATCAGTTCATGAGGCAATTGTTTTAGATAATCAATTTGAATATTTGCGTTTCGCAATTCAAGTTGTTGCGTTTTATCCAGTGTTTTTGAACCATGCATACGTTGCAAATTCTGCCAACTTGCTAGTAATGCCGGGTTTATCTTCACGGCTTCAGAAAAATTAACCTTGGCGTGTTCATGTTGTCCTTTAGCAATGTAGCAATAGCCTCTTTCTTGCCTTGCCCTAGCATGATCAGGCGCAAGATCAATCAACTGTTGTGTTGATTTAAGGGCCTTATCAAATTTCTGTTGAAATCGGTACGCAACAGCCATTAGATACAGGGCTTCTATTCTCTCAGAATCATTGGGGGATTCTTCAAGCTTGAGCTTACAGTCGAGCACCGCTTCTGAAAATTTAGATTGTTGGATTTTTGTTTTTATATTTTTCAATTGTGTATATTCTTACTTAACTAATTAATTGTACGTATATTCGAACAAGATCATAGCATAAAAAAAGCCGGTCTTATTAGACCGGCTTTACTACAAATCAAAGATTATCTAAATTTCTTAGAAATCCCAGGAGACCTTTACACCCACTTGGCGTGGTCGATTAGTGACCACCGTCGGAGTGACATACTGAGTATCAATGTAAAGTTGCGCATGTTCGTCAAAAAGGTTCTTGATAAACAATTCCGCAGTCCAACCCTTGTCTTCATTTACGATACCGAATGCAAGATTAGCAATCACATAGGAATCTTGGACAAAACGACCACCCGCAACAACTTGGCCATTTCTGTCAAGGTAGGTGGCGCCAGCAAAAACGTCGGATTCACGTTTAATAGTTAATCCAGTGCCCACCCCGTTAACCAAATTTGTAACATCTTCTGCAACAAATGCGTCCATTTTCATACCTGCTAATCTTTCACCCGTATAACTGAATCCACCACGAACATAGCCGCTTAACTCACCGTCCATTTCGTAGTAGTACTCCGCTTGGACATTACCAGAAAATTCAGCAGAATAAGGAAGTCGACTTCCTTCGGGAGGTGCTATATTTTCAAGTTCTGCGTTGACCTTAGTCAACTCGGTATCAAGAAAACTAAAGGCTCCACTTAAAGTTAAGTTATCTGAAACCTGCCAAATGAAATCGCCATCAAAACCCGTAATTTGGGCGTCGCCTACATTATCAGTAAATACCAAAAAGCTAATATTGGTAGGGTCAAATCGAGAAGTTTGAAGATTGTCGATTTCTGAGTAATAAAAAGTACCATTAAACCGTACCGTATTATCAAGCCAACTTGATTTCATTCCTATTTCATAATTGGTCAAGGTATCTGAAAGTGAATACGCCGGTATTCTAAAATTGGCAAATGCGCCGGCGGTATTAGATGCAGCACCCGCTCCAACACGATTGGTTACTGGCGGTCTAAAGCCCTCCGACCAAGTCGTAAACAGCATAATATCGTCAGTTACATGCCAATCGACCGTAGCTCTGAATATAACATCATCTACGTTTAGAACCCCATCATCATCAAGTAAAGATGTATCTAGGTCGCCAGCGGCTATTGCTGCTTCTATGGCCGCCGCCTCTGTCGCACCAAAGAAGTCTACCAATGCTTGCCCACCTTGACCCAAAGCATTTAAACGACCACTGACATCGACAGTTGTCGTTGAACCTTGAAATTCATCTTCTATATCGTAAAATCGCGCGCCTAAACTAGCGGTAACAGTATCAGTCAGGTCATATTCAAATTGTCCAAACACAGCAAATTGAGTGATAGTATGGTCGACATCATTGACAAAACTAATATCAGGGCCAAAAGGACCTCCATCGGAGACAATTCCTTCGTTACCTACTAGCGTTCTAGCTAAATTTTGGAAGAAAGGTAAATCTGTATTACCCAGCTGAAATTGGCCTACCGTTTTTACTCGCTGTTCATCAAAAAACACACCTGCAGTTATCCGCCATGGATTTTCTACATCAGTAAGAATACGAAATTCGTGGGTATTACGACTAGTATTGGTATCTTCAAGATAATATTCGGTTGGATCGGCACAAAATGTATCCACATCCGCGATAGATCCACCGTAGTTACAGTTATAGTAAGCAGAAAATATACCCGCGTTGGTGTATTTTGTATAATCAGTTGTTGTTTGTATATCCCGGTCAAGATAACCACCGGTATAAACAAAATCTAATTGCGCAAATCGACCATTTAAGGTCCATGTTGTTAATCCAAATTCATCGTCATTGCTTTCGGGAACAAATCGATTAGTTGAAGACTCTCCAGCCAAGTTTGCATCATAAGCGAATACACCTTCGGTATTTAATGTCTGTTGAGTATGTTGTACTAGCAAATTCCAGTCATCGTTGAACTCATATAGAAAACCGAATCTGGCTCCCGCATAAGTTGTGTCATTTTGGTCGTCACCTGCGATCAATGCGTTATTGGGTGCTTCTATGGGGATTTGACTCAATGGTGTGCCTCCACTAAGTGACCCTGAGATTGCACCATTAGATATTCGATCGATAACTTCTACGCTTCCACGATATCCTCCTTGACTAGGATCGTTGACTATATTGTCAATCCAGCCTCCCGCGTAGTCATTGTAGACAGTCAATCTTAAGGCCAATTTGTCATTCGGCGCAATGTTGACAAACGCTTGAGTGGCGTAACTCATCTCGCCGCCTTTCGTTGTATAAGCAGAAGCGTCTAGCCCTGCTTCAAATCCACCAAGGTCAGGCTTGTTGGTAATCATGCGTATGGTGCCCGCTTGAGAACTTGCACCGAATAAAGTGCCTTGTGGACCAGGAAGTACTTCGATGCGTTGAATGTCTGCAGCGTAAACATCTAAATTCCTACCCTGCATCGAGACAGGTTGCTCGTCAAGATAAAACGCGACTGATGGTTGTAGTGCTTGTACAGAGGATACGGCTAGTTGTGATTGTGTGGTTGCAGCGCCACGAATGTAGATTTCGTTGGTGCCAGGGCCAACACCCTGGAAAACGACATTAGGTAAAAATTCAACATATTCTTCAAAATTATCGATTCCCATTTTTTCCATGCCTTCGCCTGAAATTGCGCTGGCAGATACCGGAATACTTTGAATGGATTCAGCTCTTTTTGTCGCCGTTATGATCATGGTTTGAATGCCATGTTCCTCTTCTACGCCCTCTTCTTCCGCTGCATAGACTCCAGTACTAGCGCTTAATGCGGCTAAAATAGCTATATTCAACTTACTTCGTTTCATGTTGGTAGACTCCGTTAGTCGTTAGTTTGTTTTTTATTATTTAAGAAACTTTTTGGCTCAAATAACTCTCACAATACAAGTCGATAATGAACCGGCTTAACTTTGGATAAAAAATTAGTCATTAAGCTTAAGTTTGATTATATATACACTACTCATTAACTCTTGTTGTATTCATCATCTGAGCTGTCGTCGCAATTTTCAAAAAAAATACGCATAAACTTCAAGAGGCGTCAACACAATAGCTCAATTAATATACAACCTTTGAGCATAACAATATTGTTCCATAAACGACCTTAAGCGTGTTACCAGCGACAACTTTTCCAGACAAGATCTTTGTGGTGTTTATTTGACATCAGTCCGTAATAAAAGCGGTCATATGGCATCAGCTATTTTAGTATCTTTCCGGGCTAAGCTTGTTTAAATTGGCAGTTACTATTACTTACGAATATTTAGTAGCTAATTATAAAAAAATAAACTACGAGTGAGTTTTAATATTTTCTGGATCGTACATCGCGCCATAACCGACAGATTCAAGCTTCATGACGTAAACCTCATCCATATAGTCCATATTAAATTCACGACCTAGCTCGCAATACTCATGCGGAATAAATGCCAGAGCAAGGTTTTTACCAATGCTTGGACCGTATTCGATACTGGTTGTGTATGAGCGCCGTCCGATAGAATCAATTAACACTTCATTTGTTTCTGGGTCAATAATCGGACAGTTACCTAAGGGATAGCGTTTTACGCCATCAGCGTCGGTGTTATCAACCATGCTTAAGGTGCATAAGTAAGCCGGTTGATGTTCGCGCTCACGAATCTTCAAATAGGCTTGTTTGCCATAAAAGTCCGCGGCTTTAACAAGTTTGCGAGCAAGATCAACCTCTAAAAGATTGTACTCAGTAAGAATATCAGTGTTTTGAATTCGTAAACTTTTTTCTACACGCCGACTACTGGCATAAGTTTCAATCCCCACGGGTAATGCGCCTTCAGCATATAATGCATCCCATACAGCTAGGCCATCCGCGTGTTCAAAATGAAGTTCCCAGCCTTGTTCGCCTACATATGATATGCGGAAAGCTGAAATTGTTTTACCTGCAATTTGGATGTCTCTGACTGCGACAAACGGGAAGTTTTCATTGCTCAGTTCTTCTGGGTTTGGTACGAGTTTTTCTAGTGTGGTTCGCGCATTCGGTCCCCAAACGCCTATGCAACCACAATCGGATGAAAGATCAACAATGCGGATATTCGTATAACCGTGATCAGCTGATAAACGCTTCATCCAAACAAAATCTCGATTACCATTGTAACCGCCATCTATCACGCGGTAGTGATTTTCATCTAAACGTAAAACCGTTAAGTCCGCGCGAACTCCACCCGTATGATCTAAAAAGTGGGTGTAGATACCTTTGCCTTTTGGCGTGTCACCGGCAACTTTGGCTACACAGAGAAATTCCATGAAGTCTGCAGCTTGTACGCCCGTCACATCATAAACAGCAAAATGGCAAAGATTAATCATGCCCACATTTTCAGACATTTCCAAATGTTCCGCATTAGAAACTCGCCAAAAATGTCGGTTTTCCCATTCAATTTCACGGATTGGAACTTTATCTCCCCATTTTTCTAATAAGTGATCGTTAGAGGAATAGCCATGTGCTCGCTCCCAACCTGCAGCCTCCATAAAATGCCCACCGAGTTCTTTTTCGCGCTCCCAGAACGGACTCTGACGAAAATTACGCGCAGCAGTGTAAGGTTCGCGGTTATGTACCGGTGGGTTATATATTTTGAAAGCTGTTTCGTAACAACGATCTTCAATATATTTTTCTTCACATTGGAATGGATAGTAACGCGCAACATCAATGCTCGAATGATCAAATTCAGTGACGCCGTCGGTCATCCAATCCGCAACAATTTTACCAGTACCAGGACCATCTTTGATCCAAACTGATTCCACATACCATAGACCACGAACATTTTCTGATTCGCCAATAGAAGGTCCACCATCAGCAGTGACTTGAAGTAATCCGTTAAATGAATATTTTTCATCATAACCGAGCTCTGCGAGTATTGGGGTCAGTTCCATCGCTCGTTCTAACGGCTCAATAACTTCTTCTAGATTTAGATCGCGCTGCGATGGAGAAAGACGGGCTTCTTCTTTTTCTAAAATGTCGCGAGGATGGCACATTCGTGGTGCTTTTTCTTCATAATACCCCCATTCTATTTGCCCTCCCTCCGCAGTTTTTGGATCGCCAGTATCGCGTAGATAAGCGGAATTGCCTTGATCTCGTAATAACGGATAACCAATATGTTTACCGGTATCCGCAAACTCATCAAAACCGCCAAAGAAAGTCAGAGGATGGTCAACAGGCATTATCGGTAAATCTTCACCAGCCATTTCTGCGATTAATCGTCCCCATAGACCTGCACAGCAAACAACGTATTCGGCTTCGATATAACCACGAGTAGTTTCAACGCCTTTAATGCGCCCTTCTTCTATTTTTAAACCTGTACATGAAGTATTAGCAAACGCTTGAAGTTTGCCTGTTTCGACTCCCATATCTACAAGCTCTCCGGCAACAGTTTGCGATCGAGGTATAACTAAACCCGCATCGGGATCCCATAAAGCACCCTGAATCATATCTTCTTCAAGATGAGGGAATTTCTCTTTAGCTTCTGCAGCACTGATCATCTCAACACGATTTCCAAAAGCTTTACCAGAGGTGACTCGGCGTTTTAGTTCCACCATCCGTTCGTCATCACCTACACGAGCGACTTCAATGCCACCAATTTTTTGGTAACGGCCCATCTTCTCGAAAAAGTCGATACTGTATTTAGTGGTATACATGGTCATTTGATCATGCATTGTATTAAAGCAAAAATCTGATGCATGTGCTGTTGAGCCTATGTCCGTCGGAATTGCTGACTTGTCGATACCGACAATGTCATCCCAACCGCGCTCAATAAGGTGATGAGCGACAGATGAGCCAGTAATACCACCAAGACCAATGATGACTACTTTTGCTTTTTCAGGAAATTTTGCCATGTTAGAACTCTCCAGAGCAATATCAAAGATAATTAATTATATGTGTGGGTACCACTCACAATCAGTGAGCTGTCGGTCTATGACTACCACACTAACGATCGAAAAAGTATTTTGCCCTATTGCTAAAAGATAATCTTATTCGTATACGCAAGTTATTGTTATTTTTGCGTCACAAGCCTGCTTAACCGATTATTTTTGCTACTGCGGAGGTATATTGACGCTCAAATAACAAACATAGTCGCTAACAAATCCATTGAAGTCGTTAATCTAATTTATAATCGCAATTGCTAAAGAACTTGGAACTCAATTTGGAGAATTAACTATGCCTAGCCCCCGTCGAAATCGTCGTTCGAGACGTAATAGTAAAGCAGATACTAAAGCTGTACCGGCACCAGCTTACATCACTCGAAAAATTCCTGAATATGAAATTTTAAACGATGACGAACTATCCATTATTGAAGAAAATGCTGAGACAATATTAGAAGAAATTGGGGTTAACTTTAGCGGTTATGAGTCCGCGTTAGAGCTATGGAAAAATGCGGGAGCAACCGTTGAAGGTGATAGAGTAAGATTTCCTAAAGGACTGTGTAGAAAACTAGTCCAGGATAATGCACCAAAACAATTTACCCAACATGCCAGAAATCCATTAAAAAATGTTGAGATAGGCGGTAAAAACACTGTCTTAGCACCGGCTTATGGAAGCCCATTTGTTCGAGATTTAGATGGTGGCAGACGCTATGCGACAATTAAAGACTTTAAGAATTTTGTGAAACTCGCGTATATGTCACCTCACCTACATCACTCTGGTGGGACGCTGTGCGAACCGGTTGATTTACCAGTTAATAAACGACATTTTGACATGGTTTATGCTCATATTAAGTATTCAGACAAACCCTTCATGGGTTCGGTTACCTCTGAGGAACGGGCGCAGGATACGGTGGATATGTGTAAAATACTTTTTGGCGATGAATACATTGATATCGCTACTGGACGTCCAAAAACAATAACAACCAGTTTAATCAATGCTAATTCTCCAATGACTTTTGATGGAACCATGTTGGGTGCTTTAACGGTTTACGCAAAGAATAACCAAGCCTGCATTGTTTCGCCTTTTAT
>Ga0256847_1000942_pt1 | contig 16219 bp, 19 predicted proteins | sample TeddybearmetaG_FD_189099 | JGI IMG/M metagenome (GOLD analysis project Ga0256847, IMG submission 189099) | Hydrothermal vent microbial communities from East Pacific Rise, Pacific Ocean - Teddybear | ecosystem: Environmental > Aquatic > Marine > Hydrothermal vents | place: Pacific Ocean: East... | reverse complement strand
TGGTTATTTTCCATAATAGTTTTGGTTTACCACCTGTTATTGGCATGTTAACAGGATTATCTTATTTACAAATTTATGGTTATTATTTGAAAAAAACGGCAGATAAAGATTCCACTAAAGCCGTTAAAGAAGGAAAAATTGGAGATATTGCGGGCAATGAATATAATATTTTTGAAAAAGTTGCTAAAGCCGAATGGGATACTTTATTTTTCTTTTACGGGGTTGTTTTATGTGTTGGCGGTATTGGTTTCTTAGGCTATTTAGCCCTTGCTTCTGAATTAATGTATACCTCTTGGGGCGCAACCAATGCGAATATTTTAATGGGTGTTCTATCAGCAATTATTGATAATATTCCCGTTATGTTTGCGGTATTAAGTATGGATCCAACAATGCCCGAAGGACAATGGTTATTAGTGACTTTAACTGCAGGGGTTGGTGGTTCTTTATTATCGATTGGTTCAGCGGCAGGAGTTGCCTTAATGGGAAGTGCAAAAGGAAAATATACCTTTTTCTCACATTTAAAATGGTCTTGGGCAATTGCTCTAGGTTATATTGCCAGTATTTATACGCATATGTGGCTTAATGCGGCTTTATTTTAATTTAACTAAAGACAAGGCAAACGCCTTGTCTTTAACTCAAAAATTATTCTTCTTCCGTCCATTTCTGCAAAGCAGCAATAATTTTTTCAGCTTGCGCCTTACTTGAAATATTGAATTTAGACTTAGGCGAATATTTACCATCCCGTTTTTGATAGCGACGAATGCTATACTTATCGGGTCCATAAGCTTCTTTTGTTCGATTCCAATCTTGATAACGAAAAAGAATCGTAGTCCAAGCGCCTTTGGTTAAGATTTGTTTATCCAGTTCTTTAACCACTTCTAAATCATCTTCAGTATAACTAATGGTTAATTCATCAGGTGTTTCAGCCATTTTAATGCCTCTTTAGTAAAGATTTATGATTCAGGTTCAGCTTTGGTTTCTGACGCTTCACCACCTTCATCTTCATCTTCATCTGAAGCTCGTGGCGGAGTAATAGAAACAATCACCACATTAGCGGCTTCTAATTCAGTTTCATTTGCGGCATTAACCATCGCAGGAATGGTCGCCCCTTCTGGCATTTTAATTTCTTTTAAGTGAATTAATTCCCCAATATTTAATTCCGAAACATCGACATCAATATGCTCAGGAATATTACCTGCTGGACATTCAATTTCAATACTATTAACCACATGACTAAAAGTACCGCCGCCCAATTTAACGCCTGGCGCTTCTTGTTCTCCGACAAAATTTAAAGCCACTTGAACTTTAATTAATGCTTTACGATTAACTCTTAAAAAGTCAATATGTTGAATAAAAGGTTTATAAGGATGATGTTGCACATCCCGAGTGACCACATTTTCCATTTTACCATCAATATTCAATGAAAATAAACCCGTTAAATTACCCCGTTCATAAGCATGATATAAAGTATGATGTTCAATTGTAATTGCACTAGGTTCGGCATCACCACCGTAAATAATGGCAGGAAGTTTACCCGCATGACGAAGGCGGCGGCTCGCACCTTTACCTACATCTTCTCGAGCACTCACTGTTAATTCAAATTCATCAGTCATTTGTTAATACCTTAAATAATTAATTAAATAAAAAACCAATCTGCGACCGGATTAGTTTCAATAGAGCGGGCGAGAATACCCGAGTTTGTGGATTTTATCAAGTGAGGCTCTAGATTAGAGGTGTTTCCCTATATAACCAATTAATATTTTATTGTTTTTAATATTGTCAAACCCTTGATGGAAGTATATTCGATGTTGATAGTACATAGAATCACTTGGATTAGAACTCGCTTCTAATTTTACATGAGGCTCACAATACACATTTATTTCTTCCCCATCGGTTGTTTTAAATATAAAACTGAAATCTTTTTTTCGGCTTATTTTTCCCTCTAAAGTTACATTAAGCCCCAATCTTGATTTAATAAGTTTTAAAGCTTCTGGCAAACCATTCGCCTGTTTTATATCTTTTTTTAAAAAATTATCCAAACAAATTAATGATTTAATAATATCTCTCGCAAAATACTGACATTCGATTGTTTTCAAAGTATTTTTGATATTTTCATGAAATTCTAAGTTTGGAAAGTATTTAGTCAGTCCATTATAAAATTTTCTTTCATCTGAAAAATTATTATCTAAATCTCTATAATGATATAAAAACCAATCATTAACACTATAAATAAGATGTTCTTCTTCTATTATATTTAAGCCAATATAACCATCAATTTGTATTTCTTCTGTATAGTCTGTTGCCTTATCAATAATATTACGAAGCATGACCTTGTAATCACCATCAAGTGTTGAATCATATAGCACTTCATAAATTGCTTTTTTTTCATATATTTGAATAGAATATATTTCATTATCACGAAGTAAATTTTCTTTATATTTATTCAATGTATCCTTTAATAAAAAGAGTTGTTCAATATTTTTACAGATTTTAGATTTAGAGTGTTGGTGTTGTTGAAAAGATTGATTAAATAATAAAAAATTAAAAGCCATTTTACTTTACCCGATTCTTAAATATTTCAGCAATATCTTTTTCTTGCTGGTCAAAAAAACCTTCGGGCCAGTTTGATAGACTTCCTTTTTCATCAATTGTTATTTCTGTTACAGTGGGTTCACTTTCCTCAATATTCATATTAAAAAAATTAATACTAATATTTTTATTTGGGATTATATTTTGTATTGAAGCAACTCGAATGCCATTAATAATATGTTCACTGTGAGTTTCTATAATAATTTGCAAGCCACTATTTGCCATTTTTGATAAAAATGCTCCCATTCTTGATTGACCTAATGGATGTAAGTGTGCTTCGGGATTTTCAATTATTACCATGCTGTTTTCTTTAGCAATTAAGCAGGTAATTACAATAGGCAGTACATAACTAATACCAAAGCCAATATTGCTTGGTTGTAAATATTCTGTCTCACTGCCTCTGCGACGAATTCCTAAACCCACTTCTTTCAATTTATCATAAGATTCTGTATTAAATTGCACTCCAGGAACAATCAAATTCATCCATGCTTCAACTTGGTGTTTTAAATTATTAATTTTCCCAATAGTTCTTTCTTTATCGATTGATAAAGACTCTAATTTATTAAAAATATAATTTGTATATTCACCTGAATAACCCACATGATAAAAATCTTGTTCTACCATCTTTTGTGAGTCTCTAGGTCCTAGGCGTTCCGCTTGTAAATAATAAAATTCATTTGCAAAAATAGATAAAAGACTATCAATTTTTTTAACCACTAAAACATCTAAATTAAATCTTGTTTTCGTTGCAGATGCTTTGTAATAACAGTTATAGCCTTTATCATCAATATTAAGTGACAACCTTATTTCTATCGAATCAGATAAGGCAGATGTAATTATTTTTGAATTACCTAAATTTAAATTGTAAATATCATTGAGTTTAATAGTATTAATATTCTTTTGTTGGTTTTCAATTGTTTGTCTTAAAAGCAATAAGCTTTGAATAACACTTGATTTTCCAACTCCATTTGATCCAGCTAGGATTGTAATATGATTTAATTTAATATTTTTTGCTTGATAAAAACATTTGAAATTTTCTATTTTTAAATTAGTCAGCATTTATTTTCTCATATTGAAGATTTTCATCGATTAATTGTTGGGCATAATAAAAAGATTTTTTAAGACGATTGAAATTATTTGTTCCGTTTGAAATAACTTCTAAATATTCTGTATTTGATTCAATTTTATTTGCTAATAAAGGAGCAAAAGTGTCTTTTTTATTTAGTTTTTTCACTATTTCAAAGTCATATTTTGATAATACCCAAGTAAATGCAGTAAAAATAGATTTATTAATAAGTGGTTTTCTTGCTCCTTCAAGAAAGTCTTTTTTAAGACATTTTCTAAATGAATAGGATCCAAATAAATAATAAGCATTATTCATTGCATTAAAAAATGCTATTTTAATTTTTTCCAATACAAGATCATCAAGATGATTTAGTTTCTCAATCGCATCGTCTAAAAAATGAGTCATATAACCCGCTGTTGAATTATCCTTTTTTAAATAAAATGCAATAAAACGTAAAACCATTTCCTCATCTTCCATTCTCATTGGTTTTAAACTGCCATTTGTTGCATTTTTAAACTGTTCAGACTGTGATAAAGTTTTCAAAAAAGCCCTTGATTTTGGTTTTGCCATACAATTTCTAATTTCTTGAGGTTTTAATGGTTTACCTCCTTGATTTATACGCTTAAAAATATCAAATTTAACTTTACTTGGTGTCTGGGGATCAATAATATTAAAAATTATTTGAGTTTGTCTAATGCGTTTAGCATATTTTGAATACTGGCTATTACTAAGTGATTCTTTATTTTTATTCAGTTTTTTAAAATAAAGCCCTTCACATTCAACTAAATATTCTAAATCAACCAATGCAAATTTATTATTTAAAAATTGGTTAATAACGGTTAATCTTTGTAAACCATCAATCACTTGATAGGTTGAATCTTCATCTTGCGATAAATAAAATAAAGGTAATGGAATACGTAACATAATTGATTCAATTAATCTTGAACGCATTCCTTTGTCCGTCCATACAAAATGTCGTTGAAACTCAGGTGCTAAGTCAATATCACCATCTTCAATTAATTCTTGTACTAAACTAATTTGAAAAGGTTTTGGTTCAATTCTAATTAATTCAGGATTATAAGGATGTATCTCTTTTTCTTTATTAGAATCAAAATCAGAGTCATACTCAACTTCTATACCACTTGATTCACTTTCAAAAATTTTATCTTTTGCCACTTTAAATAACAATATAATTTTATCATTTTCTAGTGTTATATGTTCTGATTTAAGTATTTTTGAAACAGCTCCATTTTTACTTTCAATGATTTTAAGCCAAATATCTTTTTCTTTATATAACCAAACAATATTATTTTGATTTCTAGTTTGATTCAAATTGATTTCTTTATTTTGGTTATTAATATTTAAATTGATTAACATTATTTTATTATCTCAATCAACTTAAAAACCGCATCAATCACATCTTGCACCGTTCTTGCATTTTTAAAATCATCGGGATTTACTTTTTTACCAATTAAATTTTGTAAACGCACAATCATATCAATGGCATCAATACTATCTAAGTCTAATTCTTCATAAAGGCGGGCATTGGGTACAATATCCGTTGCTTCCAATTCAAAAAGTTCCACCATAATGGGAATTAATTCAGCTAAGATATCTTCTTTAGTTTGCATTAGCCCGTGCCTCTTTCATCTAATTTTGATTGGATAAAATCGGTTAATACTTGAATTGATTTAAAATGGGCTTTACTGTCATTGGAATCAGAACTAAATTTAACATCATATTTTTTATAAATAGCCAAACCTAATTCTAAAGCATCAATAGAATCTAGCCCTAAACCTTCACCAAATAAAGCATCATTATCATTAATATCATCAATGTTAACATCTTCTAAATTGAGCGATTCAATAATTAAGGTTTTTAGTTCTGTTTTTAAGTCACTCATATTTTTTTATTTCCTGATGGTAATATTGCTCTAAAAAAGCCGTTAGTTTTCGATTAATTACAGATTGCGGGCTATTATCCGCTAAAAAAGGCGTTATGCCAATCTCTTCGCCGACAATTAATTTTATAATAATCGGGCTTTTGCGCGGCACCTGATACCATTTACGCCCTTTTGTTAAAGATCGCGTATTACAAATAAGGGTGACAGGCGTAATATTTTGTTGAGCTTGTAAGGCAATATTGGCAACTCCGCGTTGAAATTTAAAGGCTTCATTGGGCGTGGTTCGAGTGCCTTCGGGAAAGACAATAATAGATTGTCCTTGTTTTAAGCGTTGGACACAATCCGCTAATAATTTTTGTGGATCATTATTGCTAATATATTGCGCTGATTTAACAACCCCTTGTAAAAAGAAATTATGATACAAAGCTTCTTTTACAATACTGTCCGCTTGTTTCATTTGAGTAATTAATAACACCACATCAATTAAAGAAGGATGATTGGCAATGACTAACAACGGTTTTTTGGGATTTTTAAGTCTTTCACCTTGAATAATTGTGAGATCTAAAACCCCTAAAATTTGCATAATCCAAATAAAAAGCCGAAAACTATAATGAATTAAAGCCTGATTGATTTTTTTTTTATTAATTTTAGATAAAGGCAAAAGATAAATAATTGGAAAACAAAATAGACTCAAAAACAACCCGCCCAAGCCAAAAATACTAAAACAAAAGGCGGTGCCTAAAATGCGCCAATAACGATTTAATACAATATACATGGTTATAATCCAAAGATGCGAGTTAAGGTTTTATCTTTATAAATAAAAGCATGAATAAAAGCCGCCGTTGCATGTAAGAGACTTAAAATTATTAATAAATAAGCACCATATTGATGGATTATTGTCATAATTTCTTCTTGATTATCAGCAAGCCAAAGCGGGTTTTCAAATTCAAAGGGCATTATTTCAAATAAATTAAAGAAAGTCATTAATTCGCCCGTTACAGAAGCCAATAAATAACCACTTAAACACAGTAAAAAAATGCAAAAATAGAGTAAGTAATACATGGTTGTGGCTAATAAATAATTTTTTAATGGCACAGGCGGGGGATTAAAAAATCGCCAAGCAAGGCGGAAAAACAATAAAATAAGAATAATAAAACCAAAGCTAATATGTAAAAAAGGCGCTTTTTCATACCAGTCATGATAATAACCCAAATCAACCATCCAATAACCTAAAAAAAATAAGCCATATAATAAAAAAGCCATTAGCCAATGTAAAAATAAAGAAATTAAACCAAATTTGGTTGGCGTATTAAATAACGACATCACTTAAAAAGGTCGGGGAAAATTGGCTGTTTTTGGATTTGTTGATTTAATACGATAACTTTTTGACTGATGATTAAATTGTCGTTGCATTGGATCTCTTGATAATCTTAAGATTAATCCTAAAGGCATCAATAAAAAGAAAAAAATAAAACCTAGAATAATTCGGCTATTAACCCAACCTAATATCTCGGCAAATTGCATCCATTTTTTATATAAATAGGCTAGGTAAGGTGATTTATTTTTTTTCATTATTATTTTTAAAATGAGGTTGTTTTGTTTTATCAAGAATAAAGTTTTCAATCACTAAAAAATCCATTTCGGTGCGCATAAAACAACGATAAGCATCTTCGGGTGTGCAAACAATTGGCTCGCCTCGAATATTAAAAGAGGTATTAACCAAAACCGCACAGCCTGTTTCTTGTTTAAAGGCTGAAATTAATTGATGATATTGCGGATTTGTTTCTTTATGTACGCTTTGAACACGGGCAGAATCATCAACATGCGTAATCGCAGGTAATTTAGAACGCGGAATATTGAGTTTTTCAAGCCCAAAAACCTTGGCTTGTTGTGAATTTGTTTTTAACCGCTGTTTTTGCTGCAATGGCGCGACCATTAACATATAAGGGCTGGCACAATCTTGTTGAAAATAATCACTCATGTCTTCGCTTAAAACCGAAGGTGCAAAGGGGCGGAAAGATTCCCGATATTTAATTTTTAAATTTATAATAGATTGCATTTTAGCCGAACGGGGATCGCCTAAAATAGATCGTCCGCCTAAAGCTCTAGGTCCAAATTCCATCCGTCCTTGAAACCAACCAATGACTTTTTCATTGGCTAAAAGTTTGGCTAACCGAGGCATTAAAAGCGCATTTTCTAAGGAACTAAAAACCGCGCCCATTTTTTCCAAACGGGTACGAATATCTTCGGTTTTAAATTGCGGTCCTAAATAAGCCCCCGCCATTTGATCAGGTAATTTAATTTCGCGCTCACCTTTATATTGTGCAAACCAAACCGCCAATGCTGCACCTAAAGCCCCGCCTGCATCTCCCGCTGCGGGTTGAATCCAAAGATCATCAAATAAACCAGAACGTAATAATTTTCCATTAGCCACACAATTTAAGGCAACCCCGCCCGCCAAACAAAGAAAACGACAATCCGTTTCTTTACGAATGGTTTTAGCTAATCTTAAAATAACCAACTCTGTTACTTTTTGAATTGAAGCCGCAATATCCATATCCCGCTGAGAAATCTTAGTTTCCGCCTTTCGAGCGGGTCCCCCAAAAAGCTGGTCAAATTTTTTATTGGTCATGGTTAAACCCGTACAATAATTAAAATAAGACATATCAAGGCGGAAAGTGCCATCTTCTTTTAAATCAATTAAATGATCTAAAATTAAATGAATATATTTTGCTTCACCATAAGGCGCTAAACCCATTAATTTATATTCACCTGAATTAACTTTAAATCCCGTGTAATAAGTAAAAGCAGAATACAATAAACCCAAAGAATGCGGGAAATCAATTTCCCATTGCATTTTTAATTGATTGCCCTGCCCTATCCAAACACTGGTCGTTGCCCATTCTCCCACCCCATCAACACAAAGCACAGCGGCTTTTTCAAACGGACTCGGAAAAAAAGCGGAAGCGGCATGGGATTGATGGTGTTCCGTAAATAATAAAGGCGGTAATTCAGGTATTTTAATATTGGCTAAGGCGGAAAATTCTTTTTTAAGGGTGGTTTTTAAATACAGTTTTTCTTTTAACCAAATTGGCATAGCAACCATAAAAGAACGAAATCCTCTAGGCGCATAAGCAAGATAAGTTTCTAATAAACGCTCAAATTTAACCAAAGGTTTATCATAAAAAACAATATTGCTTAATTCAGTTAGATTAATGCCCGCCTCTTGCAGACAATATAAAATAGCTTGAGTTGGAAAACCCGCATCATGTTTTTTGCGGGAAAAGCGTTCTTCTTGAGCGGCGGCAATAATTTGACCATTTTTAATAATGGCAGCCGCACTATCATGATAATAGGCGGAAATGCCAAGAATAAGAATATCAGCTGCCATATTTTAAATAATGCTATTCGGCTGATTTTTCAGGTTTATTCACTTGAATATGTAATTCTCGTAGTTGTTTACGATTAACTTCAGAAGGCGCATCCGTTAATAAACAAGCCGCCGTTTGAGTTTTAGGAAAGGCCATTACATCCCGAATTGAATCTGCTTCACTCATTAACATCATTAAGCGATCTAATCCAAAGGCTAAACCACCATGAGGCGGACAACCAAAGCGTAAAGCATTTAATAAGAAACCAAATTTATCTTCCGCTTCGGCTTCATCAATGCCCAATAAAGTTAATACTTTTTTCTGTACATCGACTTCATGGATCCGAATCGAACCGCCGCCAATCTCGGTGCCATTTAATACTAAATCATAAGCACGAGAGAGACAATTAGCAGGATCGCTGTCTAATAAATCCAGTTGTTCAACTTTTGGCGCGGTAAATGGATGATGTAATGCATTCCAACGTTTCCCGCCTTCATCCCAGTCAAACATAGGAAAATCAATAACCCAAACAGGTTGCCATTCATCTTTCATTAATCCTAAATCTTGACCGACTTTAACCCGTAAAGCCCCCAAAGATTCATTTACAATATGGGCTTTATCCGCGCCAAAAAAGACTAAATCGCCTGTTTGAGCGCCTGTTCGACTGACAATACCCTCAACCGCTTCATCTGTTAAAAATTTTAAAATTGGAGATTGTAGCCCTTCCCTTCCCGCGTCTAAATCATTGACTTTAATATAAGCCAATCCTCTCGCCCCATAAATACTGACAAACTTAGTATAACCATCAATTTGTTTACGACTTAGATCATTGCCTTTAGGCACGCGCATTGCCGCAACTCGCCCTTGAGGATCTTTGGCGGGACCCGCAAATACTTTAAAATCAACCTTTTCTAATAAATCTGCAATATCGACTAATTCTAAAGGAATCCGCAAATCAGGACGGTCTACGCCAAAGCGTTTAATTGATTCAGCATAGGTCATTTGTGGAAATTCGGCTGCTAAGTCAATATCCAATGTTTTTTTGAATAACTGACGAATCATTTCTTCCATGATTTGCATAATTTCCGTTTCACCCATAAAGGACATTTCCATATCCAATTGGGTAAATTCAGGTTGTCTATCGGCTCTTAAATCCTCATCTCGAAAACAACGCACAATTTGATAATAGCGATCCATGCCCGACATCATTAATAATTGTTTAAATAACTGAGGTGATTGCGGTAAAGCAAAAAATTTACCCGCATGAGTCCGACTAGGCACTAAATAATCGCGCGCGCCTTCAGGGGTTGCCTTTGTCAGCATGGGGGTTTCAATATCTAAAAAGCCATTATCTTCTAAATAGCGTCTTAATACTTGCGTTGATTTAGCCCGTAAAATCATCCGTTCTTGCATTAGAGGACGGCGCAAATCAATATAACGATATTTTAACCGAATTTCTTCAGATACATCGACATCATCAAGATGAATAGGCGGGGTATCCGCGCGATTTAAAATTTCAAGTTCTTGACCTAAAACTTCAATCTCGCCCGTTGACATATTTTTATTAATGGTGTTTTCATCACGTAACCGAACCCGCCCTTTAATTTTTAAAACGAATTCCGAACGAATTTGTTCGGCTGTTGTAAAAATATCGGGTAAATCATTATCATAAACAACCTGTACTAAACCTTCGCGATCACGTAAATCAATAAAGATAACCCCGCCATGATCACGGCGGCGATGTGCCCAACCACAAAGTTCAACAGTTTGATCAACATGAGAAGCGTTTAAAACACCACAATAATGAGAACGCATGGACTAATTTCCTAAATATATGAAAAGTAAAAATATAAAAAGCGAAGTATAGGATAAAACAAAGTCTTACGCTATAGTTTATAAAACATGCATTGTTAATGCCGATTAGCCTTCTCTTGATATACGAATAGCTTCTAAAATATCTTGAGTTGTTGCTTGTGTCTTTATTCCTGGAACATCAAAAGGGGAATGCTTTTTTTCTTTTTTTGAAACCAAGGAAAAAATAGCCCCATCTTTTTTTTGAGCAAGTAATAGTAATTTTGAGAGATTTTGACGTGCTTCCGAATATGTAAATACTTTCATTTTTTACTCCAATATTTTAATATTTAGTTCTTTTGCCACCTGTTTCATACGCTTTGCACACTGAAAAAAATAAGCGTCATAAGCATAGATATTAAATTTTATTGCTAATTTAAGTGATTGATGGATATCAACAGCAACAAGGCGAACAGGGATGGCATGTGTTTTTTTCTCCGCTTCTAATGCTTCATTTTCTGTGAGTGTTTTACGTTTAATCATCGCAGACAAAGCATTTCCAATTTCAAAAGGTAATACTTCTGGTGAAATTAAATTAGCATCAGGTGTTACTTGAATAATATGTTTCTTTTCAGGTTCTTCTAATACTACGGCTAAAAAAATATTTGTATCTACAATAATATCCATATAGACAATTGTATAACTATAAATATTTTTTTCAATAATAATTTATAATAAAAAGTGTTTGTTCTTTTTCTTTTTCCCTTTTTCCCATTTTCCCATTTTCCCATTTTCTTTTTAAAATTTGAGAGTTTAATTAACACCGACCCCTTTATTAAAACCTAAAAATGCTTGTTTATTTCTATGGGGTAGCCTAATATGAAAAGGAACTTTAAAAGAAAGATTAATTTTCCTATTACCAACTCTTCGTCTTAGCTCCATTCTTCTATATTTCTCTATATTGATACTCATTTTCAATTAGCCTAACATTTTGGGTGGGAAAGAAATAAGACATTCATAAATTAAAAATACAAAAAGATTAGAGTTTTATGGATGTTTTTTATTTTTTTTCTAAAACTTAACAAGTTTAGTTGTCGAAACTTCTTTATTTTGAGTATTTTCTAGCAACAATTCTTTAGCATATACTGCTAACATCCAAGTCATTGCATTTCGTTTTTTATCTAAAGAATGATTATTCAAACCTCGCAAATGATCTTTTTTGATTTGTAGTTTTTTAGTACAAAGAGCAAGTAAAAACTCAGGAAGCCCCGTGGATTCTTCAGTTTCTGGATATTTTAGCATTCTTTCAATTAAAGAACCTATAATTCTACTTTTAGCGTCATCAGCACTGTAATCTAACTCCCTAGATTTTGCTGTTCTTAAAACACTGGCTTGAATGATCCCTTCATTGAACCTATCAAACAATAGTGGATCAAGCTGTCGAATAATATAACCATGACCTAATGGTTTTATACCATTATTTTTAGCCGTAGTTCTTAATTTCTGTAATACTGAAGAAACAGTAAAATATACTGTCGCTTGATGATCATATTTACTATCATTATCTTCTTTATTCCAAAAAGCAAAAGTTTTACCTAAAATCAGATGTTTACCTGTAGGTGAAGGAATAAATAACTTTTTACCTAAACCTTTTTTTTCTATAGATGAAGCTTTTCTCAATCGTTGACTTCGCACATCGATAACTTTCTTTAATTTAAGATCATTTTGATACTTCGCGGCAAAAATTTTTAATACTTCAATTTCCTTATCCCAACTATTTTCTTTATGTTCGTTTATTGGTATGAGAATTTTTTCTATCACATGAAATTGATGAAAACCACAAGGACCTTCTGAAAAACTCAAGTCCATTTGTAATTTTTTAAATTCACTTTCACCATTATATTTAGCAAAACCAACTATATAAGTAATTGGTGATTTATTAAATTCTCGCAATGCTCTACTTATATTTAAAAGTGATTTTCCCGATTCTAATGAACCTGCAACAACAACAATTCCTTTTTTAGGTCTTATATTATCTGGTATCTCACCATCATATAAAGTCACTTTAAGATCTAAGGAAAGTATATTTTTTTGAATAAGTTCAGCTAATTCTTTTGCACCTTGATCCTTACAGTGAATAATGCAATCTGTATTTAATGGAAAATATCGATAAATATTATTCTTTACTTGTTCTTGAAACTGCTTCTGCTTAATAATTTTACTAATATCGATAAAATACTCAGGCGTTGGTTTTTTAGTACCATCAACACTATCAAATAAACATCTAAAGGCATCAATATCTTTATATCTATTAATTAATTCTCTTAAATTTGAATCAGAATCAAGGGCTAAAGGTAAATATGATTCGGTTCGTGGAGTATCAACAAAAAATCGACTTTTATCCAATGTTATAGGAATTGAATGTTCTTTCAAACACATAGGACATTCACTCTCATCGTAAGAGTCAAAATGCTGAAAATAAGATTTACTGAATTTATTTTTATATTGTTCAAATTCAATTAATACTTTTTGTTCCCCGTTATTAACTTGAGTCATAATTACCACCACAAAAGAAGATTGATCTAATGACGCATAATTTCTTAATTTTTCTACTAAATTATTACTTGTAGAAGCAGAAATCAATACAATTGTATTGACATCTGCACTAAAGTTATATTGATCTATTCCGCCATAACTCCCGAATGAATCGATTGAAATAATTCCAACACTCTTATCAAATGCTCGAGTGATATTACTCAGTTCATAAGCCAAGGAATATATCCCTGATGTATCAACATATATTTTGCTTATATTTTCAGGTATTAGTTTTAAGAGGCAAGTTGCAATAAATGCGATCTCAGGTGCTGATTCGAGTAAATTTTTAACATCAATAAATTTATTTGTATGTTTCCCAGAAGGCTTGATGAAGTGAATATTTGAATAAGCTTCAATAATTAAATTACGATTAGTAATAATCTTGAATAACCCAAAATCTATTAGCTTCTCCATTTCAGAATTTGTAAGCTTACTCTTCTCTTTATTAAAAATATTTAACTCAAATTCACCATTACGTTTCACAAAACATGTATGGAAATTTAGCTCTTGGAAGCTATTTATTCTATCTTTAATCGTCAATTGTGCTTTATTGCTAAATAACTTACTTTTAATATCTTCTTTGTTGAATGCAAGAGTAACAAAAACTATATTACGAATAAAAATAGAAGATTTAAATTGAATTACCACTTCATTACAAAATACTTCAAAACAAAAAGCGCTCCCAGAATAAAAACAAACCATAAAATCAGGTGCTTTTGTACTATACTTAGTTTGGTAAAAATAAAAATTTTTCATCGTAAAGGTACCAGAATACTGTAAGCTAAACCTTGAGTAGGAACTAGCCTATTGTAATTATTTTTTGATTTATTAATTTCATCAAACAATGAGAGAGGATCTTGTTCACCTTCAGTTAAAGGTTGCAAATTAAAATCACGATATACTCCAATTTCTCCCGTTCTAAGTGAGATAAATCCTTTTCGTTTATCTAAAATACTACGAACATTAAATAAACCCCTACCATAACCTAGAGAATTAGCTTTTGAGGTTACACCTTTAGCAAACGATTTTCCAACCACATCAACTTCGGTTTTAAGACTAAAACCTAACGTATGATCAGAACCTAAGGATTTTAAAATACCTCCACCACTGTCAAAAATAGAGATTTCTAACAAATGTACTGTACGGTTATCAATACGAATAGCTTCCAAATAGTCGGTGATTGCAGAGTTCTCTCCACCTATCTTTTCTGAAGAGCACTTTTTAGTGATGAACTGGTAGTCTATAATAAGCCCACGGACAGACTTATTTACTTTGCCACTATTAAACTCAAGTTTTCCATGCTGCTCTGTATTTTCTACAAGCTCATAAATCACTCGTCCCAAATCATTTATTTGTTCATCATTTATTGTTGACATAGTTGGTGTTAGCTTAACAATTCGACGAAGTAAATTTGCATAAAAATCACTTTGTTTTAAAATATTAGTTCCTTCGGGTGAATAGAAACAATTAGGAAAAGCGTATTTTTTTATTGAATGATCAACAGCAAACAACTGAACTCTTTGACCTTTTCTTAAAATTGATTTATTCAGCCTATTTTGCAGGTCTAGATTAATCTTAGATTTAAGTTCTACTGCAACTTTATCTCCGTCTAATCCAGTATCTTTTTCATACACTTTATCTGACATTAATAATGCTGTTAAACAGTGCGGAGATTCTAGAAGATTAGTGACAGCATTTTCTTTAGATGATTTAAGCTGATAAAATTTTACTTTTTTATTAGAATCTGACTTTAACGCTGTGATAAATAATTGACAAATGCGGGGAAGCAAACCTACGCGCAATTTTTTAAATTTTTGAGGTAAGTTTATTACTTCGTCATCTAGTTTTTCATATAAATGTTCTAATTTTTCATTAGTCAATATTGATAGAACTCTCATCATCTCTCCACTTTAAAGTAATAAAAAATAATAAGACATTCATAAATTTAAAATAAATAAAAATTTATGGATGTCTTTTATTTTTAGGGCATTCAAAAAAACGGCATTCAATTTAACTAAAAAAGAGTGGGAACTTGCTCAAGATAAAACCCATGAATTAATAATTATAAAATGTGGAAAGTCATTGTTATATTGATGTTTTATAAGAGAGTTTTGTGGGATTTCTCAGACACCGCCCCCTTTATTTTCTTTAAATACTTTTTGAGTTTTTAATCTTCTCGAATTAGAATAAAGGGTTCAGGAATAAAGGTTATCAAATTTATACCAGAACTGAGCCATAGAGTTAACATCGTAAATAATATCCTATCTACCCAGCTACAAGATTAAAAAAATGCCCAAACTATTAAAATACCCAACAATTAATTTTATTTTTTTTGCAGAGATGGCCATTCTGTATTAGCTAAATATAATAAAATAAAAAAGTTTACTATAGGCACTAAAAACAAAAGACCCCAAGCACCTTTAAAACCAGCCTTAGAAAAGACGCGCCAACCAGCAAGTCCAACTGCGAACCAAATTACTAATACAATTATATAAGGCACTATTGCTCCCCTTTAAATACGGGCCATTTTGTAAATGCCAAATGTAATAAAAGCATCAAGTTTAGCGCAGGCAACCAAAAAATAAACTTTGGGGTATCTATAAAACCTGCTTTTGTATATATTTTCTCTATTGCTTGACCACTTACAGCCCAAAGTGCCAAAATTAAAATCATCTCTATTATTACTATCATTGTTTTTTCCATTTTTAATAATGAATAACATATTAGCTTGGTATTCAAGTAAATACAACCAGAATATAATAAAGGGGTGTGGGTAGCGGTCGAAAAGACCTTAAAATAAAGGGGTGTGCGGCTGAGCAAGGTCGTTAATTCTAATGGGTGTGAATCCCATCTTGGCAAGGTTGGTCAACCACCAAGTAGCAAACATCGGGCAGGCGGGAGTAA
>Ga0256847_1000941_pt1 | contig 16220 bp, 11 predicted proteins | sample TeddybearmetaG_FD_189099 | JGI IMG/M metagenome (GOLD analysis project Ga0256847, IMG submission 189099) | Hydrothermal vent microbial communities from East Pacific Rise, Pacific Ocean - Teddybear | ecosystem: Environmental > Aquatic > Marine > Hydrothermal vents | place: Pacific Ocean: East... | reverse complement strand
GCCAGAACCGCCGTCAACGAGCGTACACCTGCTGATTCAGATGGGGTAGTTGAAGTATCTGTTGTAGAAGGACTGATTGAACTGCGTGGCTGGAATAAAAATGAAGTTGAGGTGAGCGGTACTCTGGCAGAAAATGTTAAAGAACTGATTCTGGAGCGCAACGGTCCGCACACTCTGATTAAGGTTGTTTATGTTAACAGACGCAAGAGCCATAGTGATGACGATACAGAGCTGTTTATCAATGTTCCGCGACTCAGTGAGCTTAACGCACATCTTGTGAGTGCGGACCTGCAGGTTAAAGAAGTATACGGTGAGCAGCGTATCATTGGTGTTTCTTCAGACATAATCACTCATGTATATGAGAATGAGCTGAGTATTCAGGTGGTGAGTGGGGATATGGAGGTTACCGGGGTTGGTAAAATAACCCGTTTACATCTCACTTCGGTAAGCGGTGATATAACAGCTAACAATATTAGCGGGGAGCTTGAATTTTCAACGGTTAGCGGTGACCTGGAGCTTGAATCCTCGGTAATGAACCGGGTACGTGCAAAAACCACCAACGGAAATATTTTGATGGACGCCGATCTGGCCGATAATGGACGGTTGGATATCAATACAATAAACGGAGATGTGGATGTTGCTATTACTACGGTGGACGATCTGTCGGTAGACATCGAAACTATGAATGGTGATATCGATAAGTGTTTTGGTCAATCAGCAAAGCGCAAACATAAATACAGTCCAGGCAATTCCATGCGGTTTAACAATGGGGCTGCCAATCGCAAAGTAAGTATCGACACACTTAATGGCGACGTAAATATATGTTTATAGCAATCGCCAAAACGAGAAAAACAGTTATATAAAACCCATGAGAACACTGTTTGAGACCAGTTCGAAAGGTCCATTCGGACTCTCTATTTGTGCCTTTAGCATAGCTCTTGTCGAATTTTTTACAGGGATACTGAGCCCGAGCGCATCAAGTTCAATTGCCAGTTGAGACTCTTCCGGGGAAGACAGCTCAAAAGAACTCAAAACACATCCAGTGGGAGCAGATAAAGACGGATGTGGTGTGTCCAGCCAGTCAATAAAGAAAGGCAGACCGCGATCGTTACCATTCACAAACATAAGGCGCCAGGCCAGTGTTTCACCATTTGGAGACAGTCGTGTAGCGCTGACGGGTCCATGCGGTGACAAGTTTAACAGTTTCGACTGTTTTATGGTTGTGCGCATGTCCGGGCATTTTGCAGCCCATGTTACAAGGGCTGGACCAGGTAACTCACCAAGTCGTGCGGCCATAGATTCTGGTTCGATAGTCTGTAAAGGGTCAGGGGCAATAAGCTCCAGATATTGCTCATTACCCGAGGGTCCCGTGAGAGAAAGCAGTGCGTTGTGAGTGCCTAATCCGGGATGTGGCCCACCGATCGCGGCTTGTATTCCGCTTAGACGGTACATTTCCTGAATCCCTTCTTTCAGGTCAGGGCAACCGAGTAGCAAATGGTCCATCTTGAGGTCTATTTTTTAGACCATCCGCCGGTTCGGGATTTCAGCATATGTCCGACCTGTGTACGACTGAGAGTTTTCTTCGCTGCCAGAACCTCTACATCACGAAGACTTATACTGTTTCCTTCTGCGATTTGAGTATAGCGGGTTCGGCGTTTACTGTTGATTTCACTGACTAACAATTGTATTTCTGGCCTCGAACCGGAGTCAACCGCACCGATATAACCGTCCCATTGCTCTCCCACTAGCAAGGCGCGCTTGGCATCGTCCAGGGCATCAGCATGAGATACCACGGGAAGGCACAATATGAGCAAGCAGGCCAATAGAATACGGAGCTTGAACATGGATTGTGTTGAACTGAAATATTTCATCTAATAACTCCGGGCACGACTAAAAAAGATCGCTGTCATCGTCGAACAGGCCGTCCAGCTCCCTGTCGACCCGCACAACGATTTCGTGTTTGATATTTACATTGAGGTTAATGGTTATGGGTTCGTCGGTTGCTACCTTAACTGTAGGGGTACAGGCAGTGAACAGCAGCAGACCAAGCATGGGTATCAGGTAACGCATGTTTGTAGTTTTGCTCCGAACCATAGTCAATCGCTAGCATATCTCTATTTAGTGAATTTTTCACCTATACGATCTGACAGTCTGTTACTTAGCTGAAGAGAACGTAACAGGGTAAAGATATTCTGATCAATGTTGAGATTGTACTGGATCATTTGGCCGTCTTTAACCTGGGGATTACTACCCAGCAGGCTTACGCCGAGCTTTAGCTCTCCAGTCTGCGTTAAGATAATGCTGCTACTCAATTGCCGGTAGTTAAAGTTTTCCAGAGCAGTGAGTGCAAAATCGAAATCGGACTGTTTGGCCAGCTCCACGCTTTGGCCACCAATATTGTACTGAATAAGTCCACCGGGTGAGCGGGCACTTAGAGAGCCATTCTCAATCACAATGCCGGGTGAACCGTTTTCTTCAAATAGAATACTCAGCTGAACTGATCCATCGATGACACCACTAGCGTGTATCTCATCGTCTGCAAGTGCTACCAGGCGAGGTAACTGCAGGTTGGCGAAACTGATTTTTGTACGGGTAATAGAAGATCCAAATGTATAATCCAGAGGCTCATTGTGTGCCTTACCGCCCAGCACTTTCATTTTAAACGCATCAATATTCAATTTGGATGGTGAATATCGTAGGCGACCTTTTATTTCATTTAGTTTTACTCCTAAGCTGGCCTGGTCAATTTCTATACCAATCCAGTCAGTAAATATTTGTGAGTTCTTAAGATTAAATGGTGCTTTCAGGTTTATACCCCTGATAGCGATGTCGTCGAGAAAAATATTTGAGTTTTTGATGCTCAGTTCGCCATACAGGTCAAACAGGTTCAATGTTTCTGTGTTTAGAGATGCAGTAAGGTTGAGCAACAATGACCCGGTAGCATCAAAATTGTTTTGCCAATCTGAAACCAGTACATTTATAAGTGAAGACTCCGAACTAAGGCTTATTTGAGAATTACTCCTGATAATCCATTGTTCCATTTCAACATTTGTATCAATGCTAAATGAGTTCTCGGCATTCCTTATATTAACTGTTAGGTTTGAAATGGTGTTTGAAGCATAACTAAAATTTGGTGTGTTTATTATCAGCGGATGAAGAGAGTAGGGTGCTTTTTGGTAGATCACCTGGGGAATATGCAGGTCAAGAACTGCAGCCTGTACATGTAATGATTGAGTTTTCTGATCCACAGTCAGATTGATGCTTGAACTTGTTGAGAGTGTTATGCCTGGCACTGAAATCGCTGAATTGTCATCGCCTGACAGATTCTTTAGCTTCAGGCTGGCACCTGATAGTACTGTCATCTCTATACCCGTAAATTCAACAAAATTGTCCAGGATGAGGTGACTTGCACCTATGCTGAGTTCTGTTTCAAAATCAGGTCCGGTGACTGAAATGTTAGGCCCGGAGGAGAAATTTATACTCTTTGCTGAAACTTTTATGGCGCTACTCTCATTCCATTTAACTTGTGCGGAAAACTGTTCATAATCCGGTACCGGAAAATGGGTTGATAGATCCGGCGTTATCGACGCGGAAATCTGCAGATCGTCAAATGCAATCCACCCGGCTTCCTGCCAGGGAGCCTGCAGTAGAAGCTCGAGAGACAGCTTGCCCGCTGCAGACTGAATATCAATACCCTGAGTGTAGGGTTTAACTATGTCCAGCAAAAGGCCTGCATTTACGTTTAGCTCACCGTGTAATTGCATAGAGCCAGGCTGCGATTCCTGTTTGTCAGTCACGCTACTTTGTAGACTCACCTGGGCCTCTCCTTGTACATTGCCCTGAGATAAGATCAATTCGACTTTGTGCTTTCTGTCGATGGCAAGTTCATATGAATAGTCTGTAGCCAGCCATGGAAGCTGCACCGCTCCCCTTACTTGTAAGCTGTTATCTGAGAAGAACAGTTTGCCCTGTAATTCGATGTCTGGATCTCTATATAGAAACTCGTCTATTTTGATTCGTGCAGGTAATGGTTCTGCAAGCAGCTCCGGCCACATGAACAGAGCTGCCGGAACTTCCATTTTGGCGTACCTGCCTTCGTCCGAGGATGAAGAATGATTTTCGGAAAGCCTGATGACGGCGAACTGCTTAACAACTATCGCGTCGATTTGTCCGGCCAACAATTCAGGGATGGAGTAAGAGACGCGGGCACTCCTGGCTTTTACATCAAGGTCTTGCCACCGAATTTCAAGTTTGGCAATAAAGACCCCATTCAAGCCTGGCCGTTCAAGCTCTATCAGAACGTTTGTAGCGCCCATATCTTCAAGGTAGGTGGTTGCGAGCCTTTCAGTAATTTTTGGGCCAGCAATATAGGCCAACCCGCCAAGGGTTAAAGCAACCAGTATCAGAACCAGGAGTATTCGTAAAATATTTCTGGACAACGAGATATCAGATTCCGCAGCCAAGGTGGTTTATTCCGCACGCGCCAATTTATAGTTCTCGCGTGTTAGCTTAAATCCGGGTGTGTATTGCATGCATTCAAAGCCGTCAACACGGTGCAGATATTCATCGACCAGAGTTTTGTCTTTACCCTTTAAAGCCCGATAGAAATTTAATGGTCGTTGGAACATCCAGTAATTGAACGGGAAAATTCCGCGATTACTCAGAGTATCTCCTATAGCGACATTAAAAGTGCCGATTGAGCGTGGAATGATCAGGCTGCCGGGGTTTTCATCAAACCAGTTGGAGAGGGCTTCTCCGGTTGCGACCATAACTGGAACACATTCCTCAAAAATGCGCTGCATGATGGGGTTAAGCGAATCTGCCTGTTCGCTTTCAAAGTGACCTCGATTAGGCGCTGGGGTGTTCATCATGTCCACCCACCGCACAACCCTTGGGGCGAGTTTACGCATCAGTTCACCTGACCAGGGATCTCGATAGTTATGGGCATAAAGCGGCCCCATCAATCCAAAATCTGCAATAGACGGCCTTGAACCAAACAGATATTCACGCCCATTAAGGTGCACGTTTAACTGACTTAACAGTGCTTCATACCAGGCTTCGATTGCGGGTTCACTGGCCTCGTTAATGCCCAGAACCGGTAGAGATCCAGAAAACGGAGCAGAAATTTTCTCGCCAGCTGCATATTGTTCCGCGTCGGTGCCGTTTGGCACGACGGATTTACCAAACTCGCGAAGAACATAGTCCCGATTGTATTTCCAGCGGTAGTGCATGGCTGGAATCACCAGCCATTCATCGGCGTAGGCCTCCAACAATAAGGCATTGAGTTTTTGGACAGGGTTGTCTGGGTAGATGGAAGGGCCCTGAAAACGCTGCTCAAGGTAGTCTATGATCTCTGTTGTGTCCTGTACCAGATCTCCCTCAGGAGTTTCCAGAACGGGAATCATAAAATAGCCAATAGTCTTTATGATTTCTTTCGTGACGGATTTTTCGACAAAAGGAATATTCCTGAAACGCAGATAAGCACGAACCTTTCCTGTGTAAAGGGAGATTGGTTCACCGTAGAGGATAAAAACATCAGACATAAGTAACTCTGGATAACTGTGGTCGATAGTTACTATACTGGGATAGCATCAGGAAACCATCCCAAGACAGTGATTCATGCCCTTATCGGTTCTTAAAAATACCTTCGGTTACGATACCTTTCGAGGTCAGCAACTGGAAATTATCGAAGCGCTCGTTGCTAACAACGACGCGTTGGTGCTAATGCCAACCGGGGGCGGAAAATCACTTTGTTACCAGATACCTGCTTTGCTGAATAGAGGAATGGGAGTAGTAGTATCTCCCCTGATTGCGCTCATGCAAGATCAGGTAAGCGCTTTGCAACAACTGGGTGTGCGGGCGGAGTATTTAAATTCCAGTTTGTCCTTTGAACGTCAACAGGAAATAGAATCGGCGATCAGCAGGGGAGAGGTCGATTTGTTGTACCTTGCTCCCGAGCGACTATTGCAGAATGCCACCTTTGCCATGCTTGCAGGGATGGTCGAAGATGATCAAATTGCCTTGTTTGCAATTGATGAGGCACATTGCGTTTCACAATGGGGGCACGACTTTCGCTCCGAATATTTAAAACTCAGCGCTTTACACGAGTATTTTCCGCTTGTACCCAGAATAGCATTGACCGCCACCGCGGATGCCCGTACACGGCGGGAAATTGTGGAACGTTTGCAATTGGAAAATGCGCAGCACTTTATAAGTGGTTTTGACAGGCCCAACATACAATACAGGGTAAATATCAAGACCCAGTCGAAACAACAGTTGCTGGAATTTATCCAGGCAGAACACGCGCACGATAGCGGAATAATATACTGTTTATCAAGAAAAGCTGTCGATAGCACTGCCGAGTGGTTACAGGTGAGAGGTTTCAGGGCACTGGCCTATCATGCAGGCTTATCACCTGATATTCGCAGGGAGCATCAGGCGCGCTTTCTACGCGAAGAAAAAATAGTAATAGTAGCGACTATTGCCTTTGGCATGGGTATAGACAAGCCGGATGTACGCTTTGTGGCTCATCTGGATCTACCAAAGAGTATTGAGGCCTACTACCAGGAAACAGGTCGTGCCGGGCGGGACGGCAATCCTGCGACAGCATGGATGGTTTATGGATTGCAGGATGCAATTAAGCTTAAGCAAATGATGGAGCAGGGTGACGCAAATGCGGACTTTAAGCGGGCAGAAGCTCAAAAGCTGGATGCCTTGCTGGGTTTTTGTGAGGTAACCTCCTGCCGCAGGAATGCCTTGTTGAACTATTTCGGCGAGAACCATAACAAACCCTGCGGCAATTGCGATACCTGTCTTCATCCGCCGGAAACATGGGATGCCACTACAGCCGCTCAAAAAGCGCTTTCAACTATTCATCACGCGGGGCAACGATTTGGAGTCGCTCATCTCGTTTCGATTTTACTGGGGGCCGGCACACCAAAAATAGAGCAATTTGGCCATCAGAGACTTTCAACCTATGGTATAGGTAAGGAGCTGGATGCTACCCAGTGGCGCAGCGTGTTTCGTCAGCTTGTGGCCATGAACTACATTGCCGTGGACATTTCCGGTTATGGAGCCCTGAGATTACAAGAGTCATGTAGGGCTGTATTAAAGGGGGAGCAGTCATTAACACTGCGAATGGATCCTCGCGTTACCCTGGTCAGGAAAAATTCAGCGAAAGCTTCGCGTCGCGTCGAAGAGGAAGACCTGCCACTCTGGCTTGCCTTGCGCAAGTGCCGAAAACAACTGGCAGAAGACTTGGGAGTGCCGCCCTATGTTGTGTTTCATGACTCGACACTGCTGGATATGATTGCCAAGCGCCCCTCAAACCAACAGGCATTACTTGCCATTAGCGGCATTGGTCAAAGTAAGATGGAAAGATTTGGTAAGCAGTTTATCCAGGTGATAGAAAGCACCCTATAGCTAGTAGCCAGTGTTGGGCGCCGAGCTTTAGTAGGGGCATGGTTAAAGATAATTGCCCAGGCTTGCAGCAATCTCCTCAGGTGTAACCGTGGGTGCAAATCTTTCTACGACTTCTCCTTTGCCGTTAACCAGAAATTTTGTGAAATTCCAGGCGATGTCAGATTTGCCTTCTGCGTCAGATTTTTCGTTTTTCAACAGCTCATAAAGGGCACATGTTGCTTCACCATTAACTTCGATTTTCGCAAACATGGGAAAATCAACTTCAAATTTACTCTGTACAAATTCGAGAATTTCGGCGTTGTCCGCTGGTTCCTGTGCTCCAAACTGGTTGCAGGGGAAACCCATGACTATCAGATTTTCGTTGTCGTTGTGTAAGGTACGCAGACCTGCGTACTGTGGGGTAAGTCCTCAGGCGCTGGCGACATTAACCACAAGACAAAGACGATCCTTGTATTGCGAAAAATGCACAGATTCTCCAGTAATTGAAAGCATGTTCAGATCGTGGAAATTGGTCATAGATATCTCCTCCTGTTTAGCAGGATTGCATAATAAAGGGGTCGGGGTAAAGTGCCAGAGTAAAATTATTCAGCAGAATGCGTTCGACGCAAAACAAACAGCGGGCGAATGATTTTACTCTGGCACTTTACCCCGACCCCTACCCATAAAAAAAGGGGCACCGAAGTGCCCCTTTTTAAACTTCATGTGTCTTCGAGTTTAGAACTCAGCTCGAACACGTGCGTACCAGAAGCCGCCGTCCTGTCCGAAGGGAGAACTACTTGTGTAGATCTGTCCGGAAGAACTGCCGACGCTTGAGTCGTAGTCACGACCAGGTGTGTTATCAAACACGTTCTGTGCACCAATAATGATCGTATAATTCTCATTAAAGGTGTACGCAGCTTCAACATCAACAACCCACTCAGAATCGTAACACTCATCAGTACCACTCGGGTTACGAGCAGTTTCCGAGAAATCTACACAGATAGGCTTAGCTATACCAGATGCTGTATCCGGATCGACACAATCGTCATAGAAGCTGGCACGTACCAGAAAGCGGAAGTCGCCCATGGTGTGTGTTGCGCTCAGGTTCAGACGGTTTCTTGGGTTAAAATGTTCCAGACCAACGATTCGATCGCGACGTACAACATCGGGGTCAAAATCCTCTACCGAGGTCTTGGTCCAGTTGTAAGATGCGGTCAGATCAGTTGTTCCTGAATCAGACTCAATCGAGTAAGTTGCTACCAGATCGATACCACGGGTAGTAGTTTCAAAACCATTGGTGTAGAACGAAATAGAGGAGAAGTCTGTTGCACCCGGTACACCGGCTGCTTCCAGTTCCGCGGCTCTACCAGCGTCAATTGCGATTTGGCTGGTGAGCGCAATTCGATCTTTCAGCTCAATGTAGAAGTAGTCCACGGTAACTGTGAGGTTATCCATAGGCTCTGCTGAAAAGCCCAGGCTTACGTTCAGAGCGTCTTCCGGTTTCAGAGCTTTAGCACCAAAGAATTGAGCGATTGGGTTGGTGGGAGGAATCTGGCCAGACTGGACCAGGTTACCTGTACCGAGGTCAGTTAGTGTAGAAACCTTGGTTACGTTGGACTGGCCCGGTGTTGGAGCGCGGAAGCCCGTGCTCGCTGAACCACGCAATGTTAGACGGTCATTAACGGTGAATGCTGAAGCAACTTTCCAGTTAGTGGTTGTGCCGAAGTCATCGAAGTCTTCGAAACGTAATGCTACGTTTATCAGCAATTGTTCTGTTACGTCTGCTTCCAGATCAATGTATGCCGCAACGTTGCCACGGTCAAATACACCGGTTTGTGCTGGTGAGAAACCCGCAAAACCGTGAGAACCAATATTACCGCCCTGATCGGCAAAGCGACCAGCAAACCATGAAGCTTCTTCACCCTGGGTAATTTCAAATGTTTCTTTTCTGTATTCCAGTCCACCTGCTACGTTCAGCGGTGAGTAGAAGCCCGCTACTTCCAGCGGGTAGCTTACGTCCAGGTTTACGTTCAGTTCAGTCTGGGTGTAATCACCGGTACGAAACTCAGTCTGAAGATTGTCTGGTCCCAGAGAGTTATTGTTGGTCTGGTTCAGGAAAAACTGCACATCATTTTGACCGTAGCCTCCGCTCAAGTCATAAGTCATGCCATTGTCCAACTCGCCGCGAATACCAATAACTTCGCTCCAGTCGTATACCTGGGCGCCAAAAGATGGTGTATATCCACCGGGGTCTACTTCGTTACGTACCCAGCAATTGGGATCAGCAGCAAGTGCTGCAAGTGCTGCGTTATCAGCTGCAACAGATGCTGGATTGCTCAGGTCAGCCGGAAACAAAGCAGCTGTTGGGTTGGCACTTCCCGTACTTCCGGGACAGTTACCGATGCCGTTACCCTGACCATTTACAAATACGGTAGAAGTCAGGTCAAATACCAGTCGTGAACCATCACTACTGTTAGTAAAGATACCACCACGGTCATTGGGGTTACGGAAGAAGAAACCACCCGTTACTTTACGCTCGGCGTAGTTACCAAAGGCGTACAGCTCCATGCTGTCGCTAAGCTGAATGGCTGAGTTCAGGAAAAATTTCCAGTCGTCTGCCAGCTCGGGAGCACCCCAGATTTGAGGGATAGCAGGTACATCCAGATTGCCCGCTGCACGTAGTGCGTCAGAATCTGCACGAAACTGGCTACGCGAAGTAGCGTCTTGCTCTTTGAACTCGAGCGACACGTTAAGAAAACCGGAGTCTGTTAAAGGCAAACCAATATTGGCAGCAAGCTGGTTCATTTTGCCGTCACCTTCATAATACTCACCGGTCTTGTACTCTATAGAAGCACCTTCCGAGGCGTCTTTCAGTTGAAAGTTAATTACACCGGCAATAGCGTCAGATCCGTATTGGGCAGATGCGCCGTCTCTCAGTACTTCCACCTGCTTTAAAGCAATACTTGGAATCATGGAAATATCAGGGCCTTGCGAACCGGCTGCAAGATCACCACCGCCTTCGGCAATAACGCCACTACGGTGCATACGCTTACCATTAATCAGTATAAGAGAATCGTCCGGTGGAAGACCACGTAAGTTGGCCGGGCGCACGATGGTTGCAGCGTCACTGATTGCCTGACGACCTACGTTGTAGGACGGAATCAGTGTGCGAAGCAGGTCATCCATATCACTGGTGCCCTGGTTTTCGAGTTCGCTACCGCTGAATACGTCGATAGGAACGGGTGAGTCAGTAGAGGTTCTACCGGCACGGCGTGTACCAAGAACTACTACTTCTTCTATTGTTGCGCCAGACTCTTCAGCCATTGCCGCAGGTAACAGGAAAGGTGCACATATCAGTGCAACGATCCATCGCGTTAACGATTTGTGTTGTGTAAACATCTTTGCTAACCCCCAAAAGGTTTAATAAATAACTATTTCAAACTGGTTACTGGGTGTTCAAAAAAGGAAAGAATTCTCTGTGAATACCTCCACAGTTCCTCCATTTTTCTTTTCTGAGGCGCGCAGGGTAACCCATTTGCCACATAAATGAAACAAATTGTTACAAACTGGCAAAAGTGCCTGGGCAGGTGATGCTGACTGGCTTGTGGCAGTTAGTTGAAGTGATATCGGACTTTTGTGATGAGTTGCCAAAAATTTCTCGTATTTATTTTTTAATTCAAAGGCTTACGATATAACTCTCTGGTAACATAATTGTTGCTATGGTGCATAGTACTGGCGGGGGAATATTTAGTAGTAAATTGGAAATAAAAAGGAAGCAATATGAAATCACTACAAAAGTTTGGACCCATAGGACAATTTTTGTTTGTTGCACTCTGTTTGCCATTTACTGGCTTATTCGCAGATGAAAAGCCTCAAATGGGGATAGGCAACGGTGAAAAGAACTGGATTGTGCTGGATGGGGTTGCGCGCAAGGATTCCGTGCTCACATTCAATGAAGTACAAATTGACGGAAATGGCTGGCTGGTAATGCACCCATTTGAAGACGGCGCACCAAATGGCGATAAATATGTTGCCTATACATACCTTGAAAGTGGAAAAAACCTGGATGTTCAAATAGATGTGTTAAAGGGTTTAAGTAGCGACGAGATGTTTATCGTGATGCTGCACAGAGACGGCAATGAAAATAAGGTTTTGGATTTTATATTTGTTGATGACCAAAATGTTATGGATCGAGCGGTTTTTGAGGGAAGCACGATGATTGGTCACGTAATAGCTGTTCCCTAGAAGTGAATCCGGGTTCTAAAGCTGACAGCTGTGTTTTGTACCATGCAGCAAACCAGCAATGGCTCTATTTTGAATCGCCAACTAAGATATTAAGCACCTACTGTGTTGATTCGGTAGTAGAGCTGTTAGAACGTGCAGAATCGCTTGTAAAAAGCGAAGGATATTATGCGGTAGGTTTTTTGGCTTACGGGGCTGCGCCTGCGTTTGATCCTTCGTTAGTTGTACAAAGCTCTCAATCCCTGCCATTGCTCTGGTTTGGGTTGTACGAAAACCCAAAAATAATTGATTTGCCGCGCATTGCATCCGCAAGTTGTAAATCCCTGATGTGGGTTTCAGATCTGGATGACCTTGGCTACGAGCAGGCCCTTGGTAAAATAAAATATTATCTCGCTGCGGGAGATACCTATCAAACCAACTACACCTATCGTTTGCATGCAGAGTTTGACCTGAATCCATGGGACTACTTTAGGCAGATGATTCAGGCGCAGGGGAATGGTTACGGTACCTTTATCAACACGGATGATTGGGCGCTCTGCTCCGCGTCTCCAGAGTTGCTATTTGAGCGCAATGGGGAGGCACTGGTGTCAATTCCCATGAAAGGCACGGTTGGACGAGGGCTGTATTATCAGGATGATCTGGATAAACGGGACTGGTTGCAAAACTCTGAAAAAAATCGCGCTGAAAACCTGATGATAGTTGATATGGTGCGTAATGATTTGAGTCACATTGCTAACGTCGGCAGTGTTAAGGCGGATCTGCTTTTTCAAGTAAAACAATATCCCACTGTCTGGCAAATGCTTAGTACGCTCAGCTGTATCACGTCTGTTAAAACGTCAGATGTTTTTCGAGCCTTGTTTCCTGCCGCTTCAATAACGGGGGCACCGAAAATAAGAACGATGAATATTATTGCAGAGCTGGAACATACGGCGCGTGAGCTCTATACAGGGTCAGTCGGTTTTATTGCCCCCAATAATGTAGCTCAGTTCAATGTGGCCATCCGCAGCGTTGTAGTGGATAAGTGCAATGGGCGAGCAAGTTATGGGGTTGGAGGAGGCATAGTTTGGGACTCGGATATAGATGAAGAGCTTAATGAAAGCCAGTTGAAGGCAAAAATCCTGAATTATCGTCTACCGGATTTTAAACTTATCGAGTCTCTATTGTGGACGCGTGAAGAGGAGTACTTTCTACTGGCGGCGCATATGCAACGACTGTCTCAATCTGCAGAATACTTTTCATATGCTGTGGATATCGAAAAAATTCAGGCGGAGCTGGCGAGTTGTGCTTCACGGCTTTCAGCGGGTGCCTACAAGGTGCGCTTGCTGGTCGCCCAAGACGCGCGCTTCAGTATTGAAGCAGATGCTCTTGAACCGTTGCCGGAAAATTACACACTGGTTTTGGCGAATACGCCAGTGTGCGCACATGAAGACCGTTTTTTGTATCACAAGACGAGTCTGCGGCAAGTTTATGATCAGGCCATGGCGGAAAAGCAGGGTGCTAACGATGTGCTTTTGTGGAATGAGCACAACCAAATTACCGAGTCCTGTATCGCGAACATTGTCGTGGAGCTTGATGGACAACTTGTTACGCCTACTGTTCACTGCGGTCTATTGCCTGGAGTGTATCGACAGAACCTGCTGGAAAGTGGTGCGATTCAGGAAGCTTACATAACGGTTGATGATGTTAAACGTAGTAACTCAGTCTACCTGATAAATTCTGTTAGGAAGATGTGGCCGGTTAATCTGGTGACATAACCTGTTGGAATTTTTCTTTTAGTGCCAGCACTTCCGTTGCAGTAGGCGCGATCTTACTTAACCTGTCCAAATACATGAGCAGCTCTTCGCTTTTTCCGCTTTCATCAAGATAATAAACCAGAAGTATAAGTAGTTTGTAATTGTTGGGCCATCTGTCGGTTGAACCAACAAGTACGCTAATTGCCTTTTGTAGTTCTCCCTGGTTTTGCAGGGCCACTGCATATACATAGTTAAACTGTGGTATCGCATCCGCCTGTTCTCCTGCCAATTTTAGATGGGGCAATGCCTTGCCGTACTGTTTTTTACGAACGAAATGCAATCCCAGGTTGTATTGCGATATACCGCTGTCAGGTGCAAGGTTTACCGCTTGCTTGAAAAGCCTGCCGGCATTGGATACGTTTCCAGTATTTCGCAAAAATTCTGCGTAGTTAATCAAGGCCGGAACATAGGCGGGTGCAATTGTCAGTGCTTGTTCATAGCTGCGTATTGCGGCTGGGCGGTCTCCCAACTGGGATTCTAAATCAGCCAGGAGCAGTTGTGTAGCAGGAGAGTCCTCAGTGAACTTCAGAGATCCCCGGTATTCATTGATCAGTGGTAGCAATGCCTGCTTGTCTCTTGCCGAACCATACTGGTAATACCCCAGCAGAGCCTGGGCTATGGTGATTCGTACCGACCTCGCGATGTCACCTATATAGGGTGACAAAATTAACCAGCGATGTTGAATAGGCAAATTGGTAAGTGCTTGCACCGCCGCACGACGTATAAGCGCATCATCATTTTTAAGCTGTTTTATTGACGTGCGAATAGTGTTTTGGTCAGGGTTATGCCCGGAAGCATCAAGCAAACTTGCGCGAACGATGGCTGCATATTGTTCATTGTTAATGGCTTCAGTTAAAGACGGTGTAGCTGGCTTGTAATCCGGGCTAGTCTGGCGATTCAGTTCTCCCCAATGTAGTGTGGTGGTTACGTTATCCTCACCCCAGCTATGAAGTATATTTTGAGCCCAGCTCGTTGCGCGGTCTGATTCCTTGATATGGCATCCATCGCAGGCATTGGGTACACCGAGTGAAAGGCTAAGATCGGGTCTGGGAACCATAAAGCTGTGGTCGCGCCTTGCGTCCACCTGCATATAGGTTCGAGAGGGCATATGACAGTTTACGCAGGCAGCACCTGCACTCTCGGCTTTGTGATGATGATGGTTGCTATTGTCATAAAAAACACTCTCGTGGCATTGAGTACACAGGCCGTTCCCCTCTATTTTTAGCGCGCCACTGTGTGGGTTATGACAATTTGTACAGGTAACACCTGCACGATACATTTTGCTTTGCAGAAATGACCCCATCACAAAAACTTCTTCACGAATTTGTCCATCCGGAAAATATAAATTGTTGTTAAGTAACTGTAGGCGAAAGGCATCGTGATAGCTTTTTTCCTTTCGATAGTCTGCAATAGGAGAGCGTAACGAATGGCATCTTCCACACGTATTCATTGCCTGCTCGGACCGTGTACCGGCAGTCTCTGCAATGTGCTTGCCTGGTGAAAATTGCCAGTGCAATGGGGGAGATAGTTTTTGAGTAAATCCAGTGAGTAAATCCGTTAGCTGGTCACTCTGAGCCAGAAATACATGCTGTGACGCTGGACCATGGCATGCTTCGCAGGCTACGTTTATCTCAGACCAGGTGGTTTGATAACTGTTCTCCTGATCTTCGTAGTTTTTGTTCACGTTAGTTGAATGGCATTCTGCACAGCGACTGTTCCAGTTTTGAAAATGTCGGGTCCAGAAGAAGATATTTTCCGGGTTCATTTTTTCTTCGGCACGTAAATGCATCCAGCGCTGTCCACCTTCCGTTTCAGAGCGGCTATCCCAGGCAATATTAAGTGCCTGAAAGTGTCCTTTTTCAGTTTCAACGAGGTACTGTTGGAGTGGAGTGAAACCAAACGTGTATTTTATTTCGTAGTTGTGTAGCTTACCATCAGCGCCGAGTGTATTGATAAAATAGGTGTCGCTTTTTCGATACATTCGGCTAACACTATTGTGAAAATTGACGGTGATATCCGAAAAATCTCCCAATACCGAGTCGGTAGTGGCTTTTTGCATAGAACGTGCATGGTGTGATGTTTGCCAGAGCCGGGTTTCTTCGGCATGGCAGAAGGTACAGGACTGTGCACCAATGAATTGACTGTCTGGTTTCGCATAGGCTGCAAAACATGGTAGAAGCAGTAGAAATAGCGTAAGGCGTAGCATAAGGTTTAGCTTACGTGCAATTTAAGCCGCTTGTAAGTGATACATCTTAACGCTGTCTATGGAAGCTCTGATTAAGTAACGTTTTTCTTTAATCCTTGATAACGAGCTTTCCGATAATTGGACACTTGTTTCGTATAAAAAAGTGGATGCTCAAACTTGGCCCGAATGTTCGCTTTCTTCTTCACCGTGCAACAAGTTTGCTGCTTCAGTAATGTCATGCGCATTCGCAGTTGTGCCCGTTACGCCCATTGCTTGGTCGCAAAGGTTACGAAATAGTTGAACAGAGTGAATTCTTAACATGACAGCTAACGGATATGGATGCCGACCTGTATCTGCCTTTAGATAATGCTTGCGAACTCGCTTCTAGAGTCGTTTCCATGGAATCAAGCAGTCTATACGCTCCAGAAACTTCTCCCGCCTGGTTTTCTCTTCTTAGTATCGTATTCCACCTGTGATTAGAACAAAATGGCACAATAATTCAGGCTGACTATAATAGCCATCATTGCATACTAACCGGCGGAAAAAATGTATAAAAGTTACCCGGCTTTGAATCCGATACTGGTCTTCCTGTCAGGTAT
>Ga0256847_1000940_pt1 | contig 16223 bp, 13 predicted proteins | sample TeddybearmetaG_FD_189099 | JGI IMG/M metagenome (GOLD analysis project Ga0256847, IMG submission 189099) | Hydrothermal vent microbial communities from East Pacific Rise, Pacific Ocean - Teddybear | ecosystem: Environmental > Aquatic > Marine > Hydrothermal vents | place: Pacific Ocean: East... | reverse complement strand
ATGAACATCTATCCCAGCATAAATTGTTTGTCCACTAAAGTTTGCATTTGTACTTTTACTTCTCATGAGGTGAGGTTTTAGTTAAAAAAATTGTTCACTTTAAATTTAACTATTCTTCAGCTCATGATTTTTATACAAACATATCTACTTTGCGGTTAAAAAAAATTAGAGCTGAGTGTTAAAAGTTAAAAGTTAAAAGTTAAAAGTTGAAAGTTGAAAGTTGAAAGTTGAAAGTTGAAAGTTGAAAGTTGAAAGTTGAAAGTTGAAAGTTCGATAGTTCGATAGTTTAAATCAGAATAATAAATGAAAATGATACTGTTTCAAAATATTAAAGAATTGGTTCAAGTACGTCCAGCAGGAATAAGTTTTTTGGCTGGTGAACAAATGAAAGAAATACCTACTATTAAAAATGCTTATTTACTTGTAAAAGAAGATAAAATAGATTCTTTTGGTGAAATGAATGATTGTCCAACACTTTCAGATGTTACAAAAATTGATTGCACAGGGAAAATGATTTTGCCATCTTGGTGTGATTCTCATACGCACATTGTTTATGCGGGAAATAGGGAAGGGGAGTTTGTCGACAGAATTAATGGTTTGTCTTATCAGGAGATCGCCAATAAAGGTGGAGGCATATTGAATTCAGCTAAAAAACTTCAGGACACTTCAGAAGAAGATCTTTATGTTCAGAGTAAGGCAAGACTTGAGGAAGTCATGCGTCTCGGTACTGGAGCTGTGGAGATCAAATCTGGGTATGGTTTGACCCTAGATGCAGAGCTGAAGATGCTAAGAGTAATTAAAAGATTGAAGCAGAATTATCCAATTGCAATTAAGGCTACCTTCCTTGGTGCTCATGCTGTTCCCAAAGAATATAAAGAGGATAAATTGGGCTATTTACGTATGCTCATTGATGATATCATGCCTATAATCGAAGAAGAGAAACTGGCGGAGTATGTGGATATTTTTTGCGAAAAAGGATATTTTACTACAGACGATGCCGTAATGATTATGGAAGCTGGAAAGAAACATGGATTGGCACCAAAGATTCATGTCAATCAATTCAATTCTATTGGGGGAGTGCAGGTTGGGGTAGAGCATGGAGCATTATCTGTGGATCATTTGGAGGTAATGACCGTAGAAGATATCGCAGTTTTAAAGGGGACGAAAACTATGCCTGTTGCTTTGCCAAGTTGCTCTTATTTTTTAAGTATACCTTATACACCAGCTAGAGAGATTATGGATTCAGGACTTCCACTTGCTTTGGCTACAGATTATAATCCAGGGTCTACACCTTCTGGCAATATGAATTTTGTAGTTTCTACAGCTTGCATTAAAATGAAAATGACGCCAGAAGAAGCTATCAATGCTGCGACTATTAATGGCGCTTATGCGATGGGTTTGGAAAATGAAGTAGGGAGTATAACGGTGGGTAAACAAGCAAATCTTATCATTACGAAAAAGATCAATTCTTATAGTTTTTTGCCTTATGCGTTTGGATCTAATCTGATTTCAGAGGTATACTTGAAAGGAGTTCGGGTCTAATTTCACCACAAAGTTCACGAATTTTTACTCAATTGTTCACAAAGCCAGATGTGTATGATTTGTTATTCCTTTGTGAAACTTGTGCCTTCTGTGTGTAAAACTTATTGCACAAAAAGTAAATCATATTTGTATGTATCGTTCTTAATATTGTCATTCTGGACCGCAGTGGAACATTGTCATCCTGAGCGCAGTCGAAGGAAGACAATGCTAGTATTATACTAATTTCGACCGTAGTGGAGAAATCTAGCTCTTGATGTAATAAAATGGTGGATTTCTCCACTTCGGTCGAAATTAAAGTAAAAACATACTCCTTGATTCTTCGACTTCGATGAATCTTCGCTCAGAATGACAAGGAGTGTTCGACTCCGTAAAAACTTCGCTATCTATGACAAGTCTGTATCTTTCTCTTATGTAACATTTTAAACATTAATAAATAATATAATATGATGACATTTAAAAAATAGACTCCCTTGTCATTACCTTAATTTTAAAGCAACCATGGGCGCTTTTAGGGGCTCAAGATGACAAGGAGCATATTTTCTTGAGAAAGTGGAATTTGTTGAACACACGTGCCTTCTTTCCATCTTTGGCGGTTAAAATTAATTTCTTATTATTGTAAGGTATTATAAAATGACATTGTCTTTTACCTTTCTACAATAGAACAAATTCATCTATGGAAAAATATATACTTGCTCTTGATCAAGGAACTACAAGTTCAAGAGCTATTATTTTCGATAAAAAAGGAAACATTATCTCCTCTGCTCAAAAAGAATTTACACAGTACTTTCCAAAACCAGGATGGGTAGAACATGATCCATTGGAAATTTGGGAATCACAGTCTTCGATGGCACTTGAAGCGCTAAAGAACGGGAACTTGGATGTATCAAATGTTGCAACAATAGGAATCACTAATCAAAGAGAGACTGTAGTTGTTTGGGATCGATCCACTGGAAAGCCAATCTATAATGCTATTGTTTGGCAAGATAAAAGGACAGCCAATATTTGTGATCAATTAAAAAAAGATGGGCACGCAGAATCTATTAGAACAAAAACAGGATTGGTTGTAGATGCTTATTTTTCTGGGACAAAGGTAAAATGGATATTAGACAATGTGGAAAGTGCTAGAGAAAAAGCAAATGCTGGAGAATTGGCGATGGGAACGATCGATTCCTGGTTGATCTGGAATTTCACAGAAGGTCGTCTTCATATTACTGATGTGACCAACGCATCTCGGACATTGATTTTTAATATCAATACAATGGAATGGGACGATGAACTATTGGAATTGCTGACAATACCAAAAAGTATGTTGCCCGAAGTGAAACAATCAAGCGAAGTCTATGGACATACAAGTGCTTCAATTCTTGGTGGTGAACTACCAATTTCAGGAATTGCTGGAGATCAACAAGCAGCATTATTTGGGCAAATGTGTACCAAGCCAGGGATGGTCAAGAATACGTATGGTACAGGTTGTTTTATGTTGATGAATATTGGAGACAAGCCAACGTTATCTAAAAATAATTTATTGACGACAGTCGCGTGGAAAATAAATGGAAAGACGCAATATGCGTTGGAAGGCAGTATCTTTATTGCTGGTGCAGTTGTCCAATGGCTCAGAGATGGTTTGAAGATTATAAAGACTTCTAGTGATGTCGAAGCATTGGCAAATTCTGTTGATAGTTCGGAAGGTGTCTATTTTATACCAGCTTTTTCAGGACTGGGAGCTCCATATTGGGATCAAAATGTCAAAGGGAGTTTATTGGGTTTGACGAGAGGTAGTACAGATGCACACATTGCAAAAGCAGCTTTAGAAGCGATTGCATATCAAACCATGGATGTGCTCAATGCGATGGAAGCAGATGCTGGAGTCTCTATCAAAGAATTGAGGGTAGATGGAGGCGCAACCGTAAATAACATGCTGATGCAATTTCAATCTGATGTTTTAAATACAGAGACAGTAAGACCAAAAATTGTAGAAACCACGGCAATGGGAGCAGCATTTTTAGCTGGATTGGCAGTGGGGTATTGGTCAGATTTGGATGAGATCCAACAAATATGGCAGACAGATACCAGGTTTTCGCCTACCCAAGAAAGGACCGAAATAGAAGAAGGGATCGAAGGTTGGCATAGAGCAATAAAAGCATTGCAATTTTGGGCTAGTTAATGCTAGTTGTGGTAAACGACTTTCTTCTTTATAGCGTTATAGGCGAGACAAAGGTCTCTAACCTATTGCCGGATTTTAATATCAAAAACAAAACAAAATGACACCATTTATAGCAGAAATTATTGGCACAGCATTCCTTTTACTTTTAGGACTTGGAGTAGTGGCCAATGTAGTTTTAAATAAAACCTATGGCAACAATAGTGGATGGATATCCATTGCCACAGCTTGGGGTTTGGCTGTTTTTGTCGGAGTTACAATTGCAGGTCCGCACAGTGGAGCTCACTTGAATCCAGCTGTTACTATTGGCCTTGCTGTTTCTGGAGATTTTGCTTGGGCTATGGTGCCACAATATATTCTTGGACAATTTACTGGAGCAATGATCGCTGCTTTTTTAGTCTGGTTGATGTATAGAGATCATTTTAATGAGACAGAAGATGAATCAACAAAATTAGCTGTTTTTTGTACCAGTCCAGCAATACCTAAAATAAGCTCAAATCTAATAAGTGAGGCCCTAGGAACTTTTGTTTTGGTGTTTGGAGTGCTTTATATTACTGAAGGAAGCTTAGGTGATTCAGATCAAATAATTGGACTTGGATCAGTCGGTGCAATTCCTGTAGCTTTTATTGTTTGGGTGATTGGTCTTTCATTAGGAGGCACTACTGGATATGCTATCAATCCTGCAAGGGATTTAGGACCCAGAATAATGCATGCCATCTTACCTTTCAAAACACCAAAAAGAGATAGCAATTGGAGTTATGCGTGGATACCTGTAGTCGGGCCTATTCTTGGGGCTGTAATAGCAGCGGGATTAGATATGTTGCTAAAATCTTAGAAAAGAAATATCCATTTAAAAGCAATCTGGCAGCTTACCGAGTGTAAGAATAAGCCACCAGAGAGATAGTCAATTGGGGTTAAGTGAGTGTGAATGATACTCCGTTTTATTGTGTTACAAATGTAGCTTTACTTAAACCATAGCTTTAGGGTATTATTACCTTAATTTAATCTAGGGTATTATACCTTATTGGAAATTGATAATTAAAAATGAATAATTAATAATTAAAAATAATTAATGGTAATAAGATATAGATTTACTAAAGTTTAGTAAACCTTGTCAATTCAATAAAAAAAAGCCACCTAAAATTAGATGGCTTCTTTAAAACATTGAAGTCATTTAATAACGTATGTTAAAATGATATGTAAGTGCTTGGAATTCAAATCAATATATAATTTCTTTTTCATAGCCAAAGCTATGGGGAATAAATTTTATGAAGAGTTGGATTTCAATGACTTGCATAGGAATTAACAATATGTTTTTAAATCACTTCATTATACAAAAGGATGAAATATCTTTAATTCACTATTAAAATTATCATTTGGTAATTAATACTTTTTTTGATAATACTTGCTTTCCTTGTTGGATAATAACTACATATATTCCATCGAGAAGCTTACTTTCTGTAATATCAATTAAATGACTGTTTAGATCTGTAGTCGTTTGATAAACTATCTGTCCTAACTTATTGTACATTGTCAATTTTGTATTCATCTGAACAGAAGAAGTGATTTCTATATTAATGTAATTTATAGATGGATTCGGGAAAAGCTTTGCAGAGAAATTTGAATTTAGATCTCGAGTCTCTATATTTTCTAAAATTGATAAAGAATTCTCATTATCCAAATTTATAGCATCTGGTATATCAGATTGACTAATGAGTGGATTTGATCCTGTGACAAAAATTGTATAGTCTTCAACTTCTCCATAAGTAAACTCTTCGCATAGATTTGGATATCCTCCATATTTCATGCTGACACGCATGATTTTATCGCCACCAGATGTTGAATTAGGTACTGTGATCTGTTGGGTGATATTTCCTGTAGATGAAATCTCCACTTCCAATTCTCCACTATCATCAAAGTCACCATCTTCATTCCAATCTACCCAAACTCTCCAATATTCAAGATAAGAACTACCTGAAAAACCAGGTTTAAGTTTGATGTTTTTACTTTGTCCAGGATTCAGATTTGTACTTAAGCTAGTAAAGTCTGCATATCCATTATTATTGCCAGAAAGATTATTAATTGACTTCAGTCTAACCTTTTTTATCCATTCATATTGAGTGCTTTGTCCTTGTGAAATGCAATAGTCTGGTTCAGTTATATTTACTGTATAATCCTCAACTTCTCCTTCTGCAAAAATCTCACACGGATCTGATGACTGGTTGTACTTCATAGATATTCTCATGGTCGTAATTCCAAGCAATGCTGATGTCGGAATACTAATCGTACTACTTATTGTACCAAATGAATTTTGTGCAAGAACTTCTTCACTATTTTCATAACTACCATTTTGATTCAAATCAATCCATACACTCCAATATTCATTGTAGCTACTGCCTGCAAAACCAGGAGTGAGCTCTATTGAATTTGAACCTTGATTCATCGGAAGGATTATGGATGTATAATCACCATATCCACCATCGTCTCCAGAATTATTTGCATTGCCATTTACTGAGATAGATTCTATCCATTCATATTGAGTAGATTGTCCAAATGATGGGCAAATACAATCCTCATCAACTTCTCCATCACAATTATTGTCAATGTCGTCTCCGCAAACTTCTGGCAATCCTGGAGAAATAGATCCATCATTGTCATTACAATCTCCATTGCAAATAGAGTATCCATCATTGTCTGCATCTAATCCTTGGATTGATAAGCTTACGATGCATTGACTTATATTACCATTATCATCGGTTGCTGTCAATGTTATAGAAGAAAGACCTACATCTGTGCAATCAAATTGTGATTTGTCAATGGACAAGGTGAAATTACCACAATCATCAGTAGTACCTGCATCAAAATCATGAGGGAATAAAGTCAAATTACCAGTAGCATCTAAACTTGCAGTTAATGCATTAAGACATACCATATCAGGTGGAGACACATCGAATAACTTAATGACTTGGATGCATTGTTGCATACTTCCTGAATACCAATCCACAACAGTCCAGGTTCTAAGTACTTTTAGATCTGAGCCTCCAAGTGAGAATATTTGATCTTCATAAGAATATCCAATTAGATCGCAGTTGTCAACTACAGTAGGATATCCTGTCAGTATAGGATCAAGATTATTTGCTTGTGAACAATCCAAAGTAAGATCTGGAGGACATGTAACAGATGGAGCCAATTTGTCTTCTACAACAATTTGGGACCAACATTGATTTGTATTTCCGCTTTGATCAGTTACAGTCAAGACGACTACAATACTGTCTCCAATATCAGAGCAATCAAACATCGATTGACTTATCGATAATGTGACTGGTCCACAATTATCACTTGAACCAGCATCAATAACGGCTGGAGTGATGGTAGCTGTACCGTCAGCGCCAAGACTAATATTTACTTGAGCATTACAAACTGCTATAGGTCCAGATTTATCCTCTACAAGAACATCTGTCCAGCATTGATTGGTGTTTCCACTTTCATCTGTAACCGTCAAAAAGACTACTATGGTATTGCCAACATCTGAACAGTCAAAAGTTGAAGGACTTACGGATAGTGTGACGTCTCCGCAGTCGTCAGAAGATCCAGCATCAACTGCTTCAGGTGCAAGAGTTACATTTCCAGAAGGATCAAGGGCGAGATTTAAGTTGGCAACACAAACTGCGATTGGAGATTGTGTATCTACCGTTTTAATAATCTGAATGTGAATTTCTAAATCACCTGTCAGCCATTCAACAACAGTCCATTCTCTCAAAATTTTCACATTATTTCCAGGTAGATTAATAATTTGATCTTGAAAACCTATTCCAAAGGTTCCACAATTATCAGTGACTATAGGTTCGCCAGTTATAGACGGATCAGTATTCCCATTACACTCTAATGTTACATCTGCTGGCCAAATAAATTCTGGTGGCAGTTTATCTTCTACTATTATTTCTGTCCAACACTCATTTGTATTTCCACTAACATCTGTAACTGTTAGAATAACCACAATGGTATCTCCAATGTCGGAACAATCAAACATCGATTGACTAAGTTCTAAAGTTAGTGGACTGCAATTATCTGAAGAACCAGCGTCTATTGCCTCAGGTGGAATAGTAGTCGTACCATCTGCACCTAAGCTTATATTTACTTGTGAGTGACATATAGCAATAGGTCCAAATTTATCCTCAACAACAACATTTGTCCAGCATTGATTGGTATTTCCACATTCATCTGTAACCGTAAGGAAAACAACGATACTTTCTCCAACATCTGAACAATCAAAAGAAGTTTGGTCCAATTCCAATGTTACGTCGCTACAATCGGAAGAAGATCCGGCGTCAACAGCTTCAGGTGAAAGAGTAGCATTTCCAAAAGCATCCAGGGCAAGATTTAAATTTGCAACACAAACTGCAACTATAGATTCATCATTTAGACTTTCACTTTTTGCGCTTGAAATTAATAGAATAAAACAGACAAAAGAAAGGATGAATTTAAATTTAAACAGAGTGATTTTGCCTATGTCAATGATTCGATATTTAGGAAAAGTTTTCATTTTAGGTTGTTTTTTATGTGAATAAATTATAAGGGTTTGTATCCATTAAGGTAATTCATTTTTTTCAATATTCTGTGTGTCAGAATAGAATTTACCTGAAATAGATATTGCAAAATATTATATGGACTTGTCAAAGTAGCCGAGTTATTAAAAGATGATTCTAAAGAGAAGAAATTATTCGCATAATATTCCATCTGAATTATTATATGGGCTGTTTTACTATGTAAGTGGTTAGGTTAAGGTTTTGAGATGAGGTCCAGATAAAAGTAATTTGAAATGATTTTCCTGGAGATCATTAGCTTTTAGAATTTTATGGAACAAAGAAACTATAAATTCAAAAAGGAAAAAGATTATGATCCTGCCGCTTGGACAAAATGGGATAATATTGTTGAATCGATTGATTGTGAAGGGAATGTAATTTTTACTAAAGTTGTGGATCAACCTTGTGATTAACTAAAATTCATTACTATGGCTATGGTTTTAAAAATCGCCATAGTAATATTTATTTTTAAAGAGAGTTATTTATTGATCACCTTCTTTTTTATGCATTAGAATCTCTGCTTTAGATCTGCCGTCATTGAGAATATCTACCTTCTTAGTGTTAGATTTAGGTTTCTAAAACCAGTATGGTGTCTAAAATCGGTTGGTATCTAAGATCAATCTGGTATCTCGTATCAAATTATTTCTTTCTTTTTGCACTTACATCCAGATTAAAAACCAATTTGTCGCATTCTTCTGACGCCGCATTTTGATCTTCTTCTACTCTATATCCTTTTGCAGCTAAAAGTGCTTGCTTGAATCTTCTAGAATCTGCAGTTGTGGTCTCGTCTGGCAATATTTCAGCATACAGAACTTCACTTTCTCGATTGACGCATATTTTAATTGCAATTGTCGCTGCCAAAGAATACTGATCTCCGTTTTCGAATAATGCTCTCCAATTTCTTTTTACAATTCTTCTGCCATTTCCACCAAATTCGATCTCATTTTTATTTCTGATCGTATCTCTTTCTATATTTTGTTCATTATAAAATGGAGCTTCATAATAGTAAACTGTCACCCCATCAATCACTTTTGATTTTATTTCATTGTGTTCATCGTATTTATAATTTACTGTTTGAGAAGTTTTGCAGCTGATGGATGACAATATTAATAGAAAGATGAGCAATTGAAATATTAGAAATTTCATTGTTATTGATTTTGGTTTCAAAATATAAGTACTGAATGTTGAATAGGGTAATACTGAATAAGTTTGTATCACAAATTGCACTTTAAATGATATCAGAGTTTTTCTTTCCCTTTTATGGTTATCTTTTTTATAAAATGTGAGTAAAATATGTCACAGAATTGATGCATTATAAATTATACCTATAAAGAATTAGGACGAAACAGGTTTTAAAACCAGTCTTGCCTACAATAAATAAAAATGGGACTATTCGATAAATTTATTGCAAACCAATATTATCACGTTTTCAGTCGGACAAACAATAAAGAAAAGTTGTTTTATTCAAATGAAAACAGACGATTCTTTTTAGGTAGATTAGGCACTTACATGCTGCCATTTTTCGAAATACATGCTTATGCATTGTTAGGCAACCATTACCATCTATTGCTAAAGGTATGTTCGCAAAAAGAAATTCTTGCACATATATTAAAGATTGAGAATGGTAAGAGGACTGTTGCAATGTGTAACATATTAGAAGAAGGAGAAGACACCAGCCTGGTTTCTAAAACCAGTCTGGTGTCTTCTCCTTCTTCTAAAGGCATGGACGTCCTTATAGATGAGCTATTAGTCCACCAAATACAACGCATGTCTATCAGCTATACTAAATCACTTAATAATCAAACAGGGAGGACAGGTCATTTATTCAACAGACCATTCAAAAGGTGCATGATTAATTTTGAATCTAGATATAAATATATGATGTACTACATTCATCATAATGCAAGAAAACATGGATTTGTAAATGACTTTTTACAATATAAGCATCATAGTTATTTTGAAATATTGGATCAAAGTAGTTCTTTGATTAGTGGAAATAGAATTTTAAAAGCCTTTAATGGCATTGATAACTTTATCAATTTTCATAAAATGACACACCATGAAGATGAGATTGTAAACATAGTTATAGAAGATGATTTTTAGACCAGACAGACACCAGACTGGTTTTTGAAACAAGGCTGGTGTCTGTCTCTGGTGGAGTCGTCTACTCGACTGTAAGTAGTTATTCGTCATCCCAAATAACGCAACAAACTTGCCAACCATGGCCTATTTTTACAAATTGAAATATTTTGGTTCCTTTATTTGAAAATCTTTTGTTATTTAAAATGCCATCTTTCTGATAGTGAGAAAGTCTTTGAGCTATATTCCTTACTATAGTAGTTTGTTCTCCAATTTCATACTCCTCAAATTCGGTTAGTGTTCCATTGGTAAGCAATTCTTTTCTGGGCTCAATAAAGTTTTCCAAATTATATTTTTCACATAAACCTTTTGTGTTTTTTATGATGACAACCTCATCAATACAAGTTTCATGGAGAAATTTTAGGTTAGGTTTTATGCCTTTATTCGTAAATGCGCTATATAATATTTTGATTAACTTATCAATTTTTACCTTGTCTAAATCCATTATATATAATCTTAACTCATCATTTTCATGTATATCTGTTTTATAAAAGGACAGATCTAGTTTTTCAATCAACTTAATGGAGTTTTTATTTTGCGGTACGGTGGCCGCTAATATGGCTCTAAAATCAGTTGAATTCTCTATATAGCTCAAGACAACTTTAGATGCCTCAAAGGCGTAACCATTATTGTTATATGAAGGTAGGAAAGCGAATCCAATATCATGAAATTCCAAATTATCTTTTTTGATTAAAGTGATGATTCCAATTTGAGTATCGTCCTTGAGTGTGACAACTAAGTATATGACATTATCTTTGTTAATGATACTTTCAATATACTTTAGTGAGTCGGTTTCATTACGGACATTTCTATCCCCAATGAATTTTAACCACCCTTCCGAATTCATTAATTCTAGGATGAATGAACAATCTTCTTCCCCTAATTTTCTTAATGTTAATCTATTTGTTTTCTGATTATAGATTGTATTATTCATAATTAATTATTCAGAACAGATTCAAATACGATTTTCCACGAGTCATCCGGCTGCCTTCTCCAAGCAACAACATACGTCCCAACATTTTTTATCGTGTCTTGACTTTCTTTATTAATAAAAATTTCATTGAAACTATTATGGGAAATGACCATGTCTTCCGAAGTAATGAAAGATGGTTTCCCATGAGAAATTAGTTGGACATCATATCTGTTATAAATTCCTTTCCAAATAGCTTTTGTCGAATCTTTTGAAATTTTACGAATTGGTGTATCTGGAAAGACATTGGTGAATTCATCTTCAAAAAAATCAATCCAGTCATAATCAAATTGTTTGTACACTGTATAAAAACTATCAATTCTATCTTCTATAATGGATTCAAGATCGTAAACTGAAGTGTTTACAGGTTTTTCCAATCTGTCTTTTTTCTTACTCTGGCATCCAGACATTACGCTGATTAATAAAATCAATGCGGAAAAGATGTGTGGATTTATATTTTTCATATTTCTTAATGTTGCCTAAAACGTTTGGCTATAATGAGTGGGGATTAGAAAGCAATGTCTTTTTCACAACCATCGAGCTACACGGTTGTTTAAATAAAAAATGGTGGTGGACTTTACAAGAACCACCAAAGTTTCGAAATCAACGAAACCCCATTCATTCATTGCTAATTGTTTATGTTTAGTTCTTGTTTAACCACTCAATTAACACGGTTGTTAATTCTATTCTATTACTGATGAAATTATGGTCAGATTCAATCATTTTGAAGTCAATACCTTCTAATAAGCTAATCCAGTTTTGATTATTTTCAGAGGACTCAATGAGCAATACTTTCTTATTCTTCAATTGGTTATTATATGTCAACACATTATACTTTTCTTTATTATCCAACATTTCCTGTAAAAAAGTATTAGCGTTTACGTTTAGCATAACTTGTCTATCCAAATAATTTTTCCATCCCGAAAGTTCGCTTAGATCTTGAATTGGATTGAATCGTGAGCCTGCATTCATAGACGAAACGGCTATAATTTTCTTCACCCTTTCATTTTTGCTGCCTTGAATTAATGCAATTCCACCTCCATAACTACGTCCCAGTATCACAAAAGAATTTGTGTCTATTCTAAGTCTTTTGGAATTTTCAGCATTTGATAAGTATTTTATGACCTCATCGACTTCTTCAAGGCTATTGGAATATAAGAAATCTCCATGGCTTCCCCACGAACCTCTATAATTGAAGTGAATCACATTTCTACCTGTTCTTCTTATTGATTGAGCAATATCAAATTGGTTGTCATTCCCAGGTAATCCATGTAACATTATTACAGTCTCTTTAGTCTTTTCTCCATTCGCAATAAAAGCATAACCTGCAATAGAATCACCTTTTATATTTAAAATCATTTCTTCATTAAAAGCCGGGAATTCTGAGTGGTTAGTAAAATCATTAAAGGCTTCATTGTCATTTGATTGACCAAAACCATTCAAAATAATTAATAATACAATTATTGACACAGTTAAACATTTTTTCATGACTTTTATGATTTTAATTAAACATAGCGATTTGTGTAAGGTTAGTTGTGGTAAATCTTTATGATTTTCCTTTAGGCTAAATTAATTATACACCTTGTTGGCAGTAGTATATTTGCCTGTAATCAGTCCCAAACGAATTTCCAAGTGTCATCTTCTTGTCTTTTCCAAACAGTATGATATACACTAGTTTTCTTTATCTTATTACCTAATGAATCAATAAAAGTAAAAATAGCATCACCATAAGTATATGCTAAGTCACCTGATTGACTTACGTCAACAAAAGTAGGCTTCCAGGTGAGGGTTTCATTTGGTCTAACATCATTTTTAATCCACTCTTGAATTGCAACCTTGCCTTCAATCAATTTTCCACTTTTTCTAATGACGCCATTATTTGCTGCATATTTATAGAAGGCATCAGCAAGTCCTAATTTTTGAGCCAAATCGTTAAAATCTTGCTCAACTTGTATAATTTCAGCTTTCCATTTTTCGATATTATCTTTAGTTTCAGATGTATTGCAGCTAATAAAAAGTACTAAAAATGAAAATAGTATTTTAACATGTTTATTCATTGAATAAGGTTTTTAAGTTATACAGGGTTTAATTTTATAGTTGTCATTGTTGGTATTTAGTTTTATTGATTCAATATCCACTTTAAAGCCTTCTCTTTCGTTGCCCTAAATATTGTATTATGTTTTTCGTTGGGTTCGTTTGAATATTTCCATTTCAATTCATTTAGAGTGTCACGTTTTAAAACATTTGAAAATTCATTTGTGTATTGAGAAATATCTTCTGCGCTTGACCCTGCAAACCAAAGTTTAATTTCTTTATTCGGTAAGTTCTCTAAAAAGTTATTTGCATTTCTAACTAAATAATGGTTATTCCACCACAATGAGGGATCCATTGCAACGTAAAAATCAAATGATTCTGGTTTAAGCATAAATGTTTCCATCACAAAAAGACCCGCTAATGACTCCCCAATGATTCCTTTTTTATCTGTAATTCTATATCTTTTTCCAACTTCAGAAAATAATTCTTCCGTGATAAAGGTTCGAAAATTATTTGCACCATCTGTTAGAGGACAATATTTAGCATCTTCACCCACTTTAGAAATACCAGTTAAATCCCTTCCTCTTTCTGTATTTTCAATGCCAACAAGAATAATAGGAGGAATGCTTTTTTCTTGGACAAGTTTTGCAATAGTATTTGCGATATGAGGAAAATCTTCTTTTATTCCACCGTCTGGCATATATATGACAGGCAGTGAAACGGTGCTATTTTCATATGAAGGAGGAGTCCAAACATTTAGGACTCTTGTTTCACTAACTTGCTTGGATTCTATTTTAAAACTATCGTGATCTAGAATTGGATCTTCATTTTGAGGTTCATTTCCACAGCCTAAAATAAATAAGGTTATTAATACTATATAATTCGTATTTTTCATAGTTCAGCTTTTCTGTATTACTTACAGTGTAAAGATCTTCTCAGTTTTAATTCACAATATCATTTTTAATATAAAGCAAATTAAAAAGTCTATCGATTTGTACTAAGCGATGTAGTAAATTGTAATTAAAAATAGTGAATTGTGTTTAATTGTAACTAAAATCCGCGCAATGCACTAATATTTTTGGTAGAGTATGTAACTTTCATTATCAAGCAGGAAAGATTGAGTAGCTTCATTTTTATAGGACTTTCCGTTATTTACTTATTTTCACTCCTTAATTTATGTAAGACCATCAATTACCTTATTAGAAATAAGGTGATAATTTAATTAAAAACACCTTCTATATGCCTTTACTAATTGTGATTCTTGGAATATTATTATTATTCATTTTAATAGCAAAAGTTAAACTTAATGCATTCATTGCTTTTATTATAATTTGCATTTTTGTAGGTGTTTTTCAAGGAATGGAGTTGGATAGTATTATTCAGGCGATTCAAATTGGCATGGGTAATACACTTGGTTTTTTGGTCTTGATTTTGGGTCTTGGTGCTATGTTAGGAAAACTTGTTGCGGATAGTGGTGCAGCACAAAGAATTACTTCAAAATTGGTGTCAAGTTTTGGAGTAAAATATATTCAATGGGCAGTTGTTCTTGCAGGGTTTATTGTTGGTATTCCCATGTTTTATTCTGTAGGGTTTGTGATCTTAATACCATTAGTATTTACAATAGCGGCTTCAACAGGATTGCCATTAATTTATGTTGGATTACCTATGCTAGCCTCTTTGTCGGTAACCCATGGTTTTTTACCTCCTCATCCTGCTCCTACTGCCATTGCCGATATGTTTAAAGCAGATATTGGTAAAACCTTATTGTATGGAATTATAATAGCTATTCCCGCAATAATAGTAGCAGGACCCTTATTTACCAGAACGATTAAAAATATAAAAGCAAGTCCGTTAAAAGAATTTTATAACCCTGTTATTTTAAAGGACGATGAAATGCCAGGTATAGGCGTTAGTATATTTAGTGCTTTATTGCCTGTTCTACTGATTATCTTTTCCACAGTAACTACCAATTTTTTGCCTGGGGATTTTATGTTTAAGGAAATAATAATTTTTATAGGTAACCCAGTAATAGCTATGTTAATCTCTGTTCTTGTAGCTATTTATACGCTTGGTCTCTCACGAGGAAAAAAAATGACCGAATTAATGAATTCTGTTTCAAGTTCTGTATCAAGTATAACAATGGTTTTACTAATTATTGCTGGAGCAGGTGCTTTAAAACAAATTTTAATAGATAGTGGAGTTAGCGATTATTTAGGGAGTATCTTAAAAGATTCTAATATGTCTCCTTTAATTTTGGCATGGCTTATCGCAACAATAATAAGAGTTTGTGTAGGATCGGCAACTGTTGCAGGTTTAACAGCAGCAGGAATCGTACTCCCATTAATTTCTGGTACTGGAGTTAGTCCAGAACTAATGGTGCTAGCAATAGGTTCTGGAAGCCTAATGCTATCACATGTAAATGATGGTGGGTTCTGGTTGTTTAAAGAATACTTCAACCTTTCTGTTAAAGACACGCTTTCTACATGGACGGTTATGGAAACTACCGTTGGAATTATGGGGTTAATAGGTGTTTTAGTTTTAGACTTATTTATATAATAGTTCTAAAACTTTTATTTGGATAAAAAATTTAGAGTAAAAAATCTGTTTTATTATACCTTATAAAACCACCTCCTTTGGGGGTGGTCATGTACTGATTAGCTTTGCGTGAAAGGAATAGTATGAGTAAGTATAAAAAGTTGTCCCATGTAATATATTATGATGTCTACCATATAGTATGGACACCAAAATACAGATACAAGGTATAGGAAGGGTCACTAAAAGAATTTTTAGAATC
>Ga0256847_1000939_pt1 | contig 16233 bp, 16 predicted proteins | sample TeddybearmetaG_FD_189099 | JGI IMG/M metagenome (GOLD analysis project Ga0256847, IMG submission 189099) | Hydrothermal vent microbial communities from East Pacific Rise, Pacific Ocean - Teddybear | ecosystem: Environmental > Aquatic > Marine > Hydrothermal vents | place: Pacific Ocean: East... | reverse complement strand
CAACCCCCTTTGGTAAGCCAGTGGTACCAGAGGTATACATTATGTATAACATGTCATCATCACTGGCCACAACGACTGGCTCTTCTATTGCTCCGTCGTCCCGAAAATCCTGGTAGTTTTCTGAAAAGTGTACTGCGCCCTGCTCCCCGCACACCTGTAACCAGCGGCGGATATCAGTTTTACCTTCTTTTTCAGTCCGTGCGTGCAACTCGGATACCGTGTCGACAAACTCATCATCAAAGATCAGGCTGCGCGCACCACTGTCTTTCAGAATAAACTCCAGTTCATCTGGAACAAGGCGCCAGTTAAGCGGCACTATCACGGCCCCGATTTTAGCGAGCGCAAAGTAGGCTTCCATAAACTCAACGCCGTTCATCAAAAGCAGCCCAACGCGCTCTTCCTTTTCAATACCTGCCTTTAAAAAGCTATTGGCCAGTTGGTTGCATCGTGCGTTAAGTTCTCTGAACGTAAGCCGTAAACCTGAATGACTACATACATAGGCTTCTCTGTCTGGTGAGAGAAACGCGCGTTTTGTCAGTATCTGACCGAGGTTATTTTCCATACCCTGTCCCTGTTTTTTATATTGTTATGTATTGATTCTATCTCTTTGCAAAGGAAAGAAAAGCACGTGATCAGGTAGAGTAAACAACCATATATCGATTCTGTCGATTATATACATCAATTTTATTTGTTTTATCGATTATTCTTCGTTCTATACAGTAAGCACTTCTTCCAACCGAAGTCATCAGGAGACAAAAATGCCGGAAACCATACCAAGTGTAGTTTTTAGAACCCGTGTAAGAGATGAAAGCGTGGGCGGTGATAACCCTTTTCGCTGGCAGGATGTAAGCAGTGACGACCTGTTTGGAGGCAAAAAAATTATATTGCTGGCCTTGCCCGGTGCATTCACACCAACCTGCAGTAGTACCCACCTGCCCGGATATGAAGCCAATTACCAGGCCATTCTTGATACGGGTGTCGACGAAATTGTATGCCTGAGCGTAAACGATGCCTTTTCGATGTTCCAATGGGCAAAACAACTGGATATTTCCAAAGTCAAAATGCTGCCAGATGGTAATGGCGATTTCTCAAGGTTAATGGGCATGCTGGTCAAGAAAGAAAACCTTGGTTTTGGTGAGCGGTCCTGGCGTTACTCAATGCTGGTTGACGATGGCAAGATCGTAAAAATGTTTATTGAGCCGGGCCTGTCTGACAATTGCGACGAAGACCCGTTTACCTGTAGCGACGCCGATACCATGTTGGACTACCTACTTGTTTAATGACTTGCAGATTAGCCCGCCTAGCGCTTCAAACTCTTCCTGTCGCGGAGAATTTTTCCGCCACATCAAGCCGATAGAGCGCTGAATTCCAGGTTCATCAAATGGACGCGACAGTACGCTCGTACCCAGTAGGATTTTTGCATCTACTGCCATTTTGGGAAGGATACTTATCCCGATATCGTTGGCCACCATCTGAACGATAGTGTTCAGACTGGTCGCCTGGAAAGGCAGATTGCCCTTTTCTGCAGCGATATTGCAGGTGCTAACAGTATGATCCCGCAAACAATGCCCATCTTCCAGAAGCAGTACATTTTTATCGATCAAATCCCGAATACGCAACTTTTTTAGTGCGGCCAAACTATTGCGTTTATCAAAGGCCAACACCAACTCATCATTAAACAGATGTTGAACCCCCACATCATTCGCGGGATATGGAAGCGCTAACAACAGTACATCAAGATATCCGGCGCGCAGGCCCGACAACAAATCATGGGACAGGTCCTCCCGAATAAACAACTTAAAATCCGGATACAAACTACGCATTGATTTTAGAATCCGGGGCAATACAAAGGGGGCTATTGTGGGAATTACGCCCAAACGCATCTCTGTCGAAAACGGTGCACTGCCGGCTTTTGCTGCAGCCACCAGATCATCCACAGCAGCCAGAACAACCCTGCTGCGCTCGAATATCTCCCGCCCGACCGGGGTAAGGCGGACACTTCTATTGGTTCTTTCCACAAGTGTAACGCCGAGCTTGCCTTCAAGCTCCATAATCCCTGCACTCAGCGTTGACTGTGAAACGAAACAGGAAACTGCCGCTTTACCAAAGTGTTGGTGCGCCTCAACCGCACACAGGTATTTCAATTGTTTAAGTGTTGGGGGATGACTCACGGTCTCAAGGACTGGCGTTAAGCATTTTTCGGGGCTACTTCTTTCTTTCTGTTCTGTCGTGTCTGACGCCGCTTATTAGCGCTCCCGTCCGAAACACCGCTGTCAGAAGATTTGGCGTTTCCCCTGCTTTTCCGGCGCACCCTGGCCTTACCGCTCGATCTATTACGCGTAGATGGAGAAGTTTTCTTTTTTAAGGCTAAGCGAGGGGTATTCGGCACATTGTGACTGGGCTCAAACCCTTCAATTTCCTCACGCTCAAACCTGGTTTTGATCAAACGCTCTATATCAGTCAATTGCTTGATTTCATCAGCGCATACCAGTGATATCGCTTGCCCCCTGCTTCCTGCCCGGCCGGTACGACCAATACGATGTACATAATCTTCTGGCACATTGGGCAGGTCAAAATTTACCACCTGGGGTAGCTGAACTATATCCAGACCACGTGCGGCAATATCGGTTGCAACCAACACATCAACTTTTCTGTCCTTAAAGGTCCGCAGAGCTTTGGTTCGATGATTCTGACTTTTGTTTCCATGAATAGCGACCGCAGATATATCCTGTTTGTGCAGAGCTTTTACCAAACGATTGGCACCATGTTTGGTGCGGCAGAACACCAGCACCTGGGTCCATTGTTCACTTAATATTAAATGGCAAAGCAGATTGGTTTTTTGCGCTTTATCCACCGGGTGTACCCGTTGAATAACAGATTTCACCGTGGTATTTCTCGGTGCTGCGTCTATTTCTACCGGTGCAATCAGTAAAGATCTGGCAAGTTTTCGGATCGGATCTGAAAAGGTTGCGGAAAACAACAGGGTCTGGATGTTGTTTGGCAGCAAAGCCTGAATTTTTTTGATGTCATGGATAAAGCCCATATCCAGCATGCGATCGGCTTCATCAAGAACGAGTGTTTCAACATCCGTAAATTTCACTGCATTTTGTTGATACAAATCCAGTAGTCGGCCGGGTGTAGCCACCAGTATGTCAACACCACCGCGCAGGCTTTTCATTTGCGGGTTAATTTTTACCCCGCCAAAGACCACGGCGCTCTTGATCTTCATATACTTTCCGTAGACCGCAACGCTCTCCTGCACCTGTGCTGCTAACTCGCGTGTTGGTGTAACGACAAGTACGCGAATACAATTGCTTCTGGCAGATCGGCCTTTAGACAGGCGCTCAAGCAGGGGCAGCGTAAAGCCCGCGGTTTTACCAGTACCGGTCTGAGCAGATGCCATCAGGTCTTTGCCCGCCAGCACAACAGGCGCTACCTTGCTTTGGATGGGCGTTGGCGTCTCGTACCCGCGATCCTTAATAGCACGAAGTATCGGATCACTAAAACCGAGTGAATCAAAAGTCATCTACATTTTACCTGTACTGGTGGGAGATTGAGAAAAACGCTTGGCTAGACAAGTGTTCCTTGCAGGACCTGTATTACCTTGCCACCGATCCTTATGGTTGCGTCTGCGTCTACATAAATACGCGAGGGACGACCAATTTCGAAGCCCTGCTCGACTATACATTGTACCGCTTTACCGCTGTGCATGTGCAAATAGGTAGCAAAGCCGGTATTAGCACTGCCGGTAGCCGGGTCTTCCCTTAACCCGGCATCGCTAAATAACATGCGGGCTGAAAAATCGGCGTCATCCGAATAGGCCTCTGGACTAAACAAAAACAACCCAACTTCAGGATGCCGTTCCGACTGAAATGAATCCAGAGATTCAAGATTCAATCGCGCGCGTTTGAGCGTCGCAAGATCCTTTACCGGAATCAGTAGAAAACACGGACCAATATTGACCACCTGACTCGGCATTGTCGCAACCAGGTCTTCTACAGAAAGCCCGGCAAGTTCCGCTGCTATGGATGCAGCTACTTCTTCACACAACTCAGCTTTTGGGGGCGTCATCCAGCAAATGCCGGTTTGTTCGTCAAATTCAACCAGGACATCTCCGGCCTGTAGTGCAAGGGTAAAGCTCTTACTATCACCCCGCAGCACCCACGCGGTTCCAATGGTTGGATGCCCGGCAAAAGGAAGCTCACTGCCGAGCGTAAATATGCGTACACCTGCCCGGTTATTGGATTTCGATACCACAAAGGTAGTTTCTGAATAATTCATCTCAAGAGTGATGGCCTGCATCTCTTCAGTAGTCAGGCCATCAGCATCAAGCACAACAGCCAGTTGATTACCCGCGTATTTATTTTCAGCAAACACATCTACGGTGACAATTTTTCTTGGCATAACTGCAGTCGCTGTATCAGGTTTTAAACTCGGCAATGACTTTGGAAATTGACGCTTTGGCATCACCAAACAACATGCGGGTATTGTCGCCAAAGAACAGAGGGTTATCTACACCGGAAAAACCTGAAGCCATGGATCTTTTCAAAACGAAAACCGTGCGAGCCTTGTCCACATTGATAATTGGCATGCCATAAATCGGGCTGTTTTCATCTTCTCTTGCAGACGGGTTAACAACATCGTTAGCACCAATCACAACAGCCACGTCCACATTTTGTATACGCGGGTTTATCTCGTCCATTTCAATGAGCTGGTCATAAGGTACGTTGGCTTCTGCCAGCAGAACATTCATATGCCCTGGCATTCTACCGGCAACAGGGTGTATGGCATAGGTAACTTCACAACCATTGGCTTCAAGTAACTCACCCAACTCACGCACTACATGTTGTGCCTGTGCGACCGCCATTCCGTAGCCCGGAACAAAAGTTACATTGGATGCCGCTTCCAGCACCAGGAACGCATCCTCTGCTACTATGGGCTTCACCTCACCTTCTACTTTGCTAGCTGTTTTAACAGCGCCAAAGCCGCTGAACAACACATTTGCCAGGGAGCGATTCATCGCCTTGCACATAATGTTAGTAAGGACGAGCCCCGCCGCACCTACCAGGGAACCGGCCACGATCAAAATAACATTGTTGATCGCGAATCCTGCGGCACACGCGGCCAACCCTGAGTAGCTATTCAATAAAGAAATCACCACGGGCATATCAGCGCCACCGATGGGTATAACCACCATAATTCCAAACAGCAACGACAAAGCGATTACGGCATAAAATTCGGGGCTGGATGTTGATGGATTCATGCACAACATCACGCCCGCATAAATCAGCGCCAGTAATATCACGCCATTTACCAGTCTTTGCGCGCCAAAAACAATGGCACCACTTGGCATCACTTCTGAAAGCTTACCCCAGGCGATCAGGCTACCGGAAAAAGTCACACCACCAATGAGAATGGCCAGAAAAATTGTGAACACCGTAAAGGTACTGTTACCCGTTGTATAAAGTGCAGCCCAACCCACCATCAAACTCGCAAGCCCGCCTGAGCCATTAAACAGCGCTACCATTTCCGGCATTGAGGTCATCGCAATCATACGTGCTGCGAGGGCCCCAACTACACCACCGGCAATAGCGGCCACCATGATCCATTGAAATGACAGAATTTCTTCAGCTAGCAGGGTTACCACAATAGCAATAAGCATACCTACCGAGCTGAGTATATTACCGCGCCGGGCTGTATCGGGCTTGCCCAGCATTTTTAGGCCATACACAAACAACAGGGCAGAAAATATGTAAGTACCGCTGATAAATTGTTGCAAAACTATTCCTTCGGGAAGCATCAGCTTTTACCTCCACTCGCAGTACCGGGAGCTTCCTTTTTCTTGAACATAGCCAGCATTCTGTCTGTCACCATGTATCCACCGACGACATTAACCATGGCCAGTGCCACAGCGATAGCTCCAAGAATTCCTGAAACCGCTCCATGGCCACTGCCCGTAGCGAGCAAAGCACCGACCACGGTAATACCCGAAATGGCATTGGCACCAGACATCAAGGGTGTATGCAGGGTTGCAGGTACCTTTGATATCAGTTCAATTCCAAGAAAAATGGATAACATCAAAATAAATGTCAGGAAAACAGCTTCCACGATTCACTCCTTCAGGTTTACAAATTTTTAATGGTTTCGTTAACAATCTCGCCAGCCCGTGTAATGACACAGGCCTGAACAATGTCGTCCTCTTCATCCAGATTCAATGTTTTATGCTCACTGTCCCAGAATTCATCCAGCAAATTGAACAGGTTAGCGGAATACATATCACTGGCATTACGGCTCACTTCGGATGGGAGGTTACCCTGCCCGATGATCGTAACTCCGTTAATGTCTACGTATTCATTCAAAATCGACCCTTCAACATTGCCACCAGTTTCAACTGCCATGTCTACAACCACACTGCCTGGCTTCATGCTTTGAACCATATCCATGCTTACTATTCGCGGTGCCGGACGACCAAAGAGCTGGGCGGTAGTAATTACCACATCGGACTGGCTGATCACTTTTTTCTGCCCCTGAGCCTGCATTTCAATCTGCTCGGGTGTTAAGGCCTTGGCGTAACCCTGATCTGTCTGCCCGGTATCCCCGAGGTCAATTTCAACAAACTTTGCACCCAAAGATTGAACCTGCTCAGCAACTACAGGCCGGGTGTCAAAGGCTTCTACCCTTGCCCCCAAACGTTTTGCTGTAGCTATGGCTTGCAAACCTGCTACTCCGGCTCCAATCACAAACACCCTTGCAGGAGCAATAGTTCCGGCAGGCGTCATCATCATCGGGAAAATTCGTGGGCATTGCTGCGCGGCCAGAATTACGGTGACATAACCAGCCAGATTAGCCTGTGAGGACAGGGCGTCCATCTTCTGCGCGCGTGTTGAACGCGGTATCATTTCCATGGAAATAGCGGTCACCTGTTGTGCAGCAAGCTTCTGAACCAGATCTCTTTCATTGAAGGGATCCAGAAAACTAATATGCACCGCACCTGCCTTTAACCCTGCCACATCTTCATCACTCGGCTTACCTACCCTTAACACCACATCCGAGTTCAGAGTATCTGCGCGATTTGTGGTAAGCGAAGCTCCGGCATCTGTATATTCCACATCAGCAATGAGCGCTTTCATGCCCGCACCGGTTTCGAGGAGTACTTCAAAACCGGCATCAACCAGTTTTTTCACGCTCACCGGAACCACCGCGACACGGCGTTCTCCAGATGCTGTTTCCTTCGGAACCCCAATCTGCATTTGGTCTTACCTCTCTGAAAATATAAGGAGTTACTAAAGGTTGCGTAGGCTATAAGATCACCCGCAATTACACAACTTGGTTCTAGGGAAGCTCTGATTAAAATGATGCGCCTGGGCATTCTTTCCTCCCACGAAGGCAGTTTATTACAGCTGGTAATGGATGGTTGCGCCAACCAGAAAATACCAGCCACAGTGAATCTCGTGATCAGCAATAACAGCAAATCCCGAGCGTACAGACGTGCAATTGAAGCGGGAGCTACGACCCTGCATTTAAGCAGCAATACCCACAGTGATCCCGAGCTTCTGGATCAGGCAATGCTGGATGCACTAATTGCCCACGACGTTTCCCAGGTGCTTCTCGCAGGATTCATGCGCAAAATTGGCCCCAGAACACTCGCGCATTTCAAAGGCCATATTATCAATACGCATCCATCCCTGTTGCCAAAGTTTGGCGGGCAGGGATATTACGGCAGGCGCGTACATGAGGCTGTGTTGGCATCAGGCGAGAATGAAACCGGAGCATCTGTGCACCAGGTTATCGATGCGTACGACCAGGGCAGCGTAATTGCCCAGGTGCGCGTTCCTGTAAATAGCACGGACAGCGTCGACGATATCGAAAACCGGGTAAAAAATGCTGAGCGTGACCTGCTGGTTAATACTCTGATTAAAACAGCCCTGAGCTCCTAGAAACAGCCTTGAGCTCATAGAAACAGCCCTGAGCCCTTAGAAACAGCCTTGAGCTCTCAGAAACAGCCTTGAGCTCTCAGAAACAGCCTTGAGCTCTCAGAAATAGATAGGGATCGATTTGTGTGGAGCTGCGCTGTCAATCAAATCCACCCGTTTATGACGGATCAGGAAGCCTGAACCACCTGCTTCACCCTGGATTTGCAAGTGATGTGTAGCCCTGCCCGCAAATATCTCCTGCACGCCCTGGAAAAACATCACAAGATGAAAATTCGAGCGCACCGTGATATCAGCCAGAGAGTCGCATTCCAGTAAACGTACATTTCCAATTATGTGGGAAGTTTTTACGGGCGTTTCAAAGGAAGGAGCAAGACGATGGTTAAAGTTCAAGGCACGTATCTGCATCAGGGTGCGATTTTCATACAATATGGATATCTCCCCCAGTGGATCCTGTTGTTCTTCAGAAACGGGCATCCAGTATGTCGCGTCTTCTGTATATAAGCTGATCCAGGCATCCAGGTTACCGCTATCCAGGTAATCTGCCTCCTCATATAAAAAAGCCTCCAGGACTCGCAAATCAACACCGCTCACATCTTTACCCATTACTGAAGCTCTGAGGACATGTAATCGAGCCAGGCTTTATACTGATTACGCATAGATATATCACTTGTGCCTCTGGCGCGCGTAATATCTCCCTCGCGAACCTCTTCACGATCCAGATACCGGTGCAGATCTACCCAGTTGTTGCTGCTGGATTGCAAAGCTTCCTGCATACGGGAATAACAGTTCCAGTCATCAGGGCCCACCATGGATGCAGGCGAATTGATCAACCTCGAATAGGTAATTGTTCTATGCAGTAGAGCGACAGGCGCTCCAATCAAGCGAAAATGCCAGGTTTCTACTAAGGTCTTATCCACTGCGATAGGACGAGCTACACGGATAGCCTGTATTGCATCCTTTATTGTGAAAGAGGGATAAATGGTGGTGTTGTGTCGGTTTTGGGCCAGTACATCGCGTGCTTTTTCTTCTCCGTGGCGTGCGATTATCGCATCCCGGTACCCTTCGACATCCGAGTAATCGTGGTGAATGCTGCTACGCCCCCCCATATAACTGTGTCCGTATGGCATCACGGATACACCCATATCATCAAAAAACTCATAGGACGAGCCAAAGGGAAAAACTATTTCAGCTTCTGCTGGCAGAGTTGCACCTTCGGGCATTTTTGCAATTAATTTTTGGCAAGCATCCCCAACCGATGCATGCGTTACCATCGGGTGTACACCATCGTTCAGGTTTTCAATAAACATCTTCCAGTTACAGTCGTGCATGTACAACAGCGGCTGACCAACAATTTCAATCTCTCCGGATGGCGCACGGTCCAGTACGTTGTCGATAGTGGCTTTTGCATCGCCCAGAAACTCCTCCAGACCTACACCCTCCTCAACTTGTGAGGCGAACACAAAACCCCGATAGCTCTCTACACGAGCCACTTTACGCATGTGGTAAGCGGTGTCGGATTTATCAAAGCCGGTATTCTCGTACCCAACCTTGTGGGGTGTGACATTAAGAGTGCCATCCAGGTTATAACTCCAACCATGGTAGGGGCAGCGAAACATCGGTGTCTTTCCACAGGCCTTATTGGTTACTTTGGCACCCTTATGTCCACACCGGTTGTAAATCACATGAATTTTATTACTTTTGTCACGTACCAGCACCACAGGTTCTGTTCCGAGTGTAGTGGTTATGAAACTGCCAGCCTCCTTAACCTGGCTTTCATGCCCAACAAATATCCAGGCACGTTTCCAGACACGTTGCATTTCCAGTTGAAACACTTCTTCATCGACATACACTTTGCGATGCACGCGGTCCACTTCAACCAAAGCCCTGATATCGGCGTTAATAACTTGCACTGTCCAATCCCTCCCAATTCCCCTGTACCATTACAGGGTTAAAGATCCCACACTGGTTCCACCACAAACGTATAAGGTCTGACCGGTTACAAATCCGGAACCGGGGTCTGTAAAAAAAGCTACGGCTCGTGAAACATCCTCAGGAAGGCCAAGACGGCCCACCGGGATGGAATTTGCAAGTGCACGCATACGATCACTGCCATCAGGTATTACTTGGTGAAACATTTCGGTAGCGGCAATGGGGCCAGGTGCTACTACATTTACCGTAATACCAAAAGCAGCGAGTTCAAGCGCCCAGGTTCTGACCATGCCCAACATACCAGCCTTGGTGGCCGAGTAGGCAGTACGACTCTCCAGACCGGATGCTGCACGAGATGAAATTAAAACCACACGGCCATAATTGGCTGTTTTCATTGCTGGTAGAAAGGCCTGTTGTAATATAATGGGCGCATGGATGTGTAATTTTTCCAGGTATTCCAGGTCAGAAATTGAAACATCCGCCAGTAAGGCTGGCCGAATCACTCCCGCATTGTGCACAAAAGTTGTGACTTCATGCTTCGCTGATATCTCGTCCGCTGCTGCCCGGGTAGCCTTTTGATCGGTCAGATCCACAAGGTAGTCGGTGAGGCCGGCTCGGGCATCCGAAGTTCGATCAGAAATGTTGATCACATCATAGCCGTGATCTATCAGGCTACTACAGATACTTTCACCTATCCCGACACTTCCTCCGGTTACCACCGCAAGTTTATTCTTCACGCTACCTGGCCTCCTGAGTTATACCGGGCCGCCAGTTCAGGGCAGCATCCAATGATGTGAATCTTTCGTTAGCCGCCGCTTCCGGCATGGCTACCAATACGCCGGAACCGCCTGCATCTATACACACCTGCAGGTAAACCACGTTTGCCTTCGTGTTTTCAGGGTTTTTAACATCCAGGTGCGCATGGCAGATGACACTAACACCTCCCTGCAAGTGAACCGATACCAGAAGCCAGGGTAAACGCTCGGTAAACCATTCATTGAAGGATCGCGCCAGTACACTCCCTGCCAGCACGGTACCCACGGATTCTATATTCTGCCAGTTTGTGGAATCACCCAGGCATCTGTTGCACAGCTCCCTGTGCGGATAAATAATGGTATCGCAATCATCACAGACCAGAAGCGTTAGTCCCTTGCCTGCGTATTGTGCAAATTCCAATCCATACAGAGTGCGCGCTGTGGGCGGGCTTAGCGTCATCGTGATCCCGCCCTGAATATACCCACTGCAGAACACAATCCTCGATCGTAGTTTACCATGCCATATCCACTAACCAGAGCTGTTCTTGCATTCGGAACCTGGTTGTCAACAGCACTGGCTGTTAATTGCCTTATGGCTTCTACAAGACCGAGAAAACCGGCAGCAGCACCGGCCTGGCCAACGCCCAACTGGCCACCACTGGTATTGTGAGGGATATCACCCCCATCAAATGTTGTTATGCGCTCTCGTAAGAACTGTGCAGCCTGTCCTTCTTTACATATACCCAGATCTGTCAATTGCATTAAAGACATAACCGGGTAATCGTCATAGGTTTGTACCATATCCAGGTTCTCTGGACCCATCCCCGCCTGGTCATACAACTCCGGTGCTATCGCAGCGGCTCCTGTTCTGGTTTGAATTGCATCTGAGGAATAGGCGTTAAAAATCTGGCCCAGGGCTGCGATTTCTACCCTTGCCAAATTCAAATGTCTGGCGCGATCTGTCGACATTACCAGCAAGCCCTCTCCACCTGCACAGGGCATAACACAATCAAACAGATGCAAAGGCGAGGCTATCTCAGGGCCAGAAAGATAATCTAAATGTTTAAGTTTTTTATGCCCAAGAAGAGCAGCACCATAGTGATTTGCATTATATCGTTGTGCCACACACAAGCGCCCAAAGTCTTCGCGCGTGACACCATATTTGTCCATGAAATGTTGGGTTATTAGTGCAAATACCCCATTGGGACCAGCAGCACCATACGGAAAACCAGCATCCCGGGTAAAGGTACTGAAGTCGGCAACCAATTCCTTAAAATTACCGGGAGCGGACGTGTCCCCACCAATACAGGCCACGACTTCGGCGTCCCCACACTGTACAGCCCGGGCGGCTTTCTGGATTGCCAGTAAACCACTGGCGCCACCGTAGGGCAGCGCATCCAGCCAGCGAGGCTCCGTTCCCAGGTATTCACACAGGGTAACTACTGAATCAGGAGCCAGACCAAAACTGGCTACAGAAAAACCGTCAATGTCAGACTTTTTCAAGCCACTATTGGCCAATAAATCCCGCAGCACACGACCAATAAACCAGGGTGCCGCGTGCGTGCTGTTACGTACGTAATCCCGGCTAACCGGAACGCAGAGCGACACACCCTGATAATCTCGCATCAGACTGCCCCGCCCCGGTAACTGTCTGTTTGACGTTTTTTAAGGTGGCGCAGATCAAAGCAGGCATCCTGTTCCAGTAATTGTTTTCCAAGTATTTTGATGTCTCCACGACGTGGTTTTTGAGAAGCCGTTAGCGGCAATTCATCCACAAATGCAACATAACCCGGAAGTTTGTAATAGCTCAACCTGGAGCGGGCCCGGCTTACAATTTCCTGCGCGTGTCTTTCAGTAAGCCTTGTGTTGGCAGCAGCAACAATCAGCACCATTACTTCATCACCCCGCATCTCATCCGGAACGGCGCATACCACACACATCTCAATTAAGGGGTCTCCCAACAACGCGGCTTCGACTTCAAGCGCGGCTATATTTTCACCACTGCGTCGAATCACATTTTTTCGACGATCAACAAAAAACAGAGTGCCGTCCTCCCCCGCTCGCACAACATCTCCTGTGTGCCACCAACCACCCATCCAATCCTGCGCTGCGGCTTCGGGGTTTTTCAGGTATCCGGAAAAGAATCCTTTTTGCGGATTTTCTCCTGCAGCACGCACCAACAATTCCCCAGCCTGACCATGAGAGACGTCGACGCCCGCTTCGTCTACAAGTCGAACCTCCACAGAGCTGTCAGGCTTGCCAAAGCAACACATACCAACATGGCGGGGCTCCACATTCGCGGTGACACAACCACCACTTCCACTTTCAGACATAGCCCAGCTTTCAATAAGCGGGAAGCCAAATCGCTCTTCAAATGCCTGATGATGCCTGGGATTTACCCCGGCCCCAAAGCCAAACTTTACACAATGCCCGGTATCAAAACGGGATTCTGGTAAAGCCAACAATATAGCTGGCAATACGCCCAGATAATGTACAAGTGTTGCGCCTGTATCCACGACATTCCGCCACCAGGTGCGTGGATGAAACCGGTCAAGCTGAATGATGCAGCCTCCTGTCATCAACATTCCCATTGTTGAAACAGCCATCGCGTTCATGTGCACCAGAGGTAACGGCGTTAACAGTCGCTCCATACCCCGCTCCAATGTGCAGTAGCCACCAATATCACGATACCAGCGACCAAAGCCAAGGAAATAGTCGTTGGAGAGCATACATCCCTTGGGCAAACCCGTGCTACCGGAGGTATATAACAAAGCGCATTCGGCATCTGCCTTAAGAATTTGTTGTTCCGCCCTGGCAGCATCTGACAATTTCAGCGAATCCAGATCATTGCTGGCAACAAGCAAGGGCGGATACTCACACAGCTGAAGTGCTGTCTCCATCTTCTCAAGCCACTCCGGTAAACAAACCAGCAATTTGGCTTCACTGTGATCCAGCACATAAGCCTGTTCACCAGGCTGCATTTCAGCATTTACCGGAACCACACTGACCCCCAGTGCATTGAGTGCAAAAAAATGCTGGAAAAATCCAGGCCTGTTTTCCAACAACAGCGCTACCCTGAATACAGTCTCATCGCTCCCTGATCCGCGGACAGTTAATCCTGAGCGCATATACATTTCAATTGTATCGCTTACCAGCTCCCTAAATTCAGCATAACTGTAGGTAAGGGCGCCGGATGCATAAGCAGCACTGGCTGATGCTGGAATATGCAAAAAATCATTATCCGGATAGCTATCCGCAGCTTCTGCAAAGGCTTGAAAAACAGAATTCAATACTAGTCCTTTGGTGATATCGCTATTCAATTATCCGTAATAGCTTAACAGCCCGGATAAACATTTTATATATAAAATGTTTATCCGGGTTTCAATAATCCACCTATTTCCCGCCAGGTAATCAATTGAATATTGTGTTGTTTGACCAGTTGTCGAAACTGCTCGCTGGTAAAAAACCGCAGATCAGCTTCTCTCCATGCTGCACCATAGTCCGGGTGATCAACGGTTACAGCTTTGAGCTCGGCATCCTCATAACCTAAATGAATGATGATCTCGGTAATACCCGGCTTAAGCTCACGCAATACTTCTGAATAATACGCCTCCCAGTTTTCCGGGAGTACTTCGGGATCTGCCATCACAATACGGTCTATCAGGAGGTCTTCACCAGTTATTAAATCACGTAATTGAGAGGGTGCAGCCGTAAGTGCTTCTGCGGGTAACAATACGGGCAGTCCGTACTCGCGACCCAATCTCAGATATGCAGAGAAAAACCCGGGGGTCTGAAAGAGCGTGCCCATATGGGAATCAAGATGTGTAGGCTGGATCCCAAACTCAAGTGCACGTTGTAATTGTGCCCGTATTTCTCTTTCCACTGCTATATCACTGGCGTTTTGAACCACTTCTTCAACACTGCGATACAGAAAACCATCGTTGTCATGCAGCCCCGAGGCCGCTTTATCTGTGAGTACACCGCTCCAGCGATAATGCTTCCATTCTGAAGTGAGGGTCAGGTGCAGACCGAGGTCGAGATAAGGATGTGCCTGATAAAGTGCTGCCATTTCAGGAAACCAGGGACATGGCACCATAATACTTCCGGAGTTTACCGCAACCCGATCACCAGCCTGGTTGCGGTGTAACATTGCGTCCAGTGTTGCCCGGTTTACGGAGTGTGCTACGCCCAGATCATCAGCGTGCACAATCAGTAATTTTGCTTCGCTGGAATAGCCAAGCCGTTGTGCAAGCGTGTTACCCCCCGGACTGACTGGCAAAGCGAATAATATGGATATGGAGATTATCCAGGCACAGAACAAGCCCCGCTTACCGGAAAAGCTACACTTTACATGCATACACCAATCCTCCAAATACTAAGCGCCTTACAAATACTTGATGTTTACCACTTTACAATACACCAAAGCGCAGCCAACATTGCTGGTATTCTGTGCGCTTCGCAACACATCGTAAAGTCAGGATCCCAAGACTAATGTCCACCAGCATCACAAGCCGCATATCACAATTACAGTACAAACTCGTCAAACGTTTCGGCAAACAATTTCTGCGCAAAATGAGTGAGTTCCAGTCACGTCATTCTCTGGTGAGCACCGAACCCTTCATCCCTCAAAGTGCCTTCAAGTGGACACTTGACCTTGAATCCGACTGGCAGGCAATTCGAAGCGAGCTCGATCAGGTGATCCAGAACCCGGAAGAAATCCCCACCTTTCATCAATTGTCGGAAGACCAGACACGCATTTCGAAAGGCAATAACTGGAAAGTGTTCACTTTTTACGTGTTTGGCAAACGCGTGGAGGAAAACTGTGTAATTTGCCCGGAAACGGCAAAGGCATTAGGTAAAATCAAAAACCTGCAGAACGCCTTTTTCTCGATCCTCGCTCCGCAGTACCACATACCCGCTCACAAGGGACCAACACGAGCAATTATTCGAGTACATCTTGGACTAATCATTCCCGAGCAAAGGGAGAAGTGCTGGATTCGCGTGCACGATAAATTTGCCACCTGGGAAGAAGGCAAGTGCCTGATCTTCGATGATTCTTACGAACATGAAGTACACAACGAAACAGACCAACTACGCGTAGTACTGTTTCTGGATTTCGACCGGCCTATGGATCGCGTGGGCAGCATAGTTAATAGTCTGATTGTTAATCTATTGCGCAGCAGTAAATACGTAAAACAACCCCTCAAAAACCTGTCTGCGTGGAATAAACAACACAAGGTGAAATAGACACGCTAGTTCTGGGATACGAAACACGGAACGTATACAGACGTTCAGTGATAATGGGCTATCACTAAACCGGTACCCGTTACATGTTACGTTCACCCCTTCTATTTGGCAGCATAATACTGGTATGTGTGTGGTTGATTACAGTCGATTCCCCTGAGCATCAATCCTCAGTTCAGCTAAACATGACTTCGCAATCCAATCCAGTCACCCAAGGAACTGGTCAGTGCCTCAAAGTGTGTCTGTTAGATACCAAAGCCGTCTTCAGAGTGTAAGATAACCTGTGTTATACTGAGCCTATGTCACTGGCTCGAATCATTCGAATATATCTGGTACCCGGAGCGGTATTCCAATCCATTTTAGTGGGGGGT
>Ga0256847_1000938_pt1 | contig 16239 bp, 13 predicted proteins | sample TeddybearmetaG_FD_189099 | JGI IMG/M metagenome (GOLD analysis project Ga0256847, IMG submission 189099) | Hydrothermal vent microbial communities from East Pacific Rise, Pacific Ocean - Teddybear | ecosystem: Environmental > Aquatic > Marine > Hydrothermal vents | place: Pacific Ocean: East... | reverse complement strand
ATTTGACGGGTCATCAAGTAGACGCGCCAGGCGTTGATTTCTGAAATTTCGTATTCTTGCCATATCTTCTGCAGTTCTAAATGTACTGTCCTGGCCCGCAATTTCCGGTTCCAGAAGCTGCCTTAAAGTATTTACATCGTCCAGCCTGCTGAAACGAATTAGATCGCTGGTCTGTGAAAATCCTCCAAAATTTATATAGGAAAGCGGTTGGTCGGGTGCATTGAGCGCTGAAAACATGGCAGTTAATGACGGGAATCCGGTAGAATTTCGCCCACTCCAACTATGTAACACGCCGGTAGTATGGGAGTTGGTTTGCATATCAACCCCGTTTATTACCAGCATGTCCTGAAAATATTTATTAAAGAATGTCGCATTATCAGCAAAAGGTGCGTAATTGATGTTACCCGCACTTTGAATCGTTGCGTTGGTGGACCAATTCGTAATAATGGGTTCGCCGGGCTGGTTTACCTTGGGGTCGCAAAAACTGGTAACGTCCCAGCCTCCTTCCACCTGCAAAGTTACCAGGAGCCTTCCGGTATAACCTGCTTGCGCAGCGTAAATCCGGCTAACTGGCATGCTTAGTCCCAGCGCTCCTGCCAGGGCGGTTTTGGTCAAAAATTCACGTCGTTTCATGTGTGTACCTATTCGTGCAGGTAACGAAAATCTGTCATAAAATAAATGAGCATCGACATCCAGGTATTCAGCATCTGGTTTGGATCCCCCTGCGCTCTTTCTGCGACCCCTCCAGGCATGTATTGTTCTTCCAGATACCAGAAACAGTCTTCCTCGGGCCAGTTTATTGCCCCGTTATTGTTTGACAGTGCAGCTCGCGCCTGCCAGGTTTGTACCAACAGTTGATAGCTGGCTTCCAGTTCCTCATCTCCGATCACCAGGCTCTCTCCCAGCATTGTCTGGTGCAGGTCAATCAACTTATTTTTTATCTGCAGCGCACCGGCCGAGGTGCCTGCCGCCGGGTTATTATCCTCAACCGTAACCAGCATAACCGGCGCATCGGATCCCGCCTGGTCACCCCAGGCCTTAACATCAATTGTGTAACTACCCGCTGAGGTGGGATCAAAAGGTACACTAAGACTACAATTACTATAGAGGATGGTATTGTCGTTTAGCATCGATTCGGGATTAAAAGTGACATCCCCACAATCAGAAATTTGTCCAAGACTGCCCAACTCAACTTTTAGAACTTGAGTGTTACCACTGTTTCGAACTATCAGCTCATCCATTAGCAGGTTTCGGTCGCCCAAAACTTCGTCATAAAAATCATTTGTGAAGGTAACGCGTATCGTTTTTGGTGCACCGTTCATGTTGCCAGAGACAGAGTAAGTCTGTCTCGCTGCAAAACTTGATGGAGTAACGCTAAACTCTTCTGAGAACTCTGTTGCCGGGGATATGAATTTACTGATGCCAGCAAACAGCAGGCGGGTTTCATCGGTTCGATCAAAGTCAACAATGACTGCGGGGCACGCCATTGTCAGTGCCTGTTTTTCAGCAACATTGGCCATTAGTGCAGTAAGTGCTCGGGCACGCTCCTTAATGCCATTGGAGTCTATTGCCCCATAGTAACTACCATATTGATCCTGTAACGCAGTCCACTGGCCATCAAATTGATAAGGCGTGGGCGACTCACCCCAGGTCCAGCCCAATAACTCCCTGGTCTTTAATTCAAGCTCGCGCGGAGTTAAAAGGCGGTTAGTACCATAATTTTTGGCTTGTGTTGCGTTTCCAACCCCATTGCTTGCATCAATATCATGGGCCCTGAACCAGGGACTCATTATCATTTCAGTTAACATTGCTTTGGCTCGAAAGGTATCACCACCATCAATTCCTCCGGCGAACTCCGCACCCAGGGACTCGATGAAATCATTCTGCGCCTCAAAGGCGTCCAGTTGCTGCTGAAAATTCTGATCACTCTCCACTTCGGGTACTTCGTAAGGTGCAGCACCCATTACTGCAGGCCACCAAAACTTAACGGTAGCGGATGCAAAACGCGGATCGTCTACTATGCGCTGTGAAAGCCATGCCAGGCTGGTATCAGCATCTGGTGCGGTTTCACCGTCAAAACCGGGTGCGCGCATATCCCGAAACCAGGTATCCCCAAATATGTACGGACTGGGGTCAGCATTTTCGTCAAAGTCCTGTGGATATTTGTAGGTATCCGGCAAGGAATCCAATCCCCGGTATTTGTCACGATATCGACCTTCATTCCCAAAATTCTGAAAGGTGCCCGCAACCGGATCGTGTAACGAGTGACATACAGTACAGGCAGGATTATTGAGCGTCGGATTATCGGTGTCTGCCAAAGCGACGGGATCAGTGGTACGTTGTGCAGATTTCTCAATATCTACACCCAGAAAATGCAGATAGGTCCATCGCGCACGTGCTCGATTACGATTGGTTTCGGTTGTTGGGTAGCGATTGAGGAAGGCATGGGTATTTAATATTCCAGCATGTGGATAGTCAATAAAGGGCCCATGCGAAATTACATTTGTACCAAACTCCAGGGAATACTCAGTAAACAACTCTGCCGAATCGACGATTTGCCCGTTATTTTGTCCCGGCTTAAAGGTGCGAGGATTTTCATCATCGAAATTAACGCCGGGATCAAGAAACTCCCCCGACATAAAGTTGAGCATCATATAATCTGCAGTAAGAATTTCAGTGTAAGACAAATTATTCATTACCACGTGTGCAATGAGTTCCAGTGGCGCGCGTGTCAGGCCCCATACCCAACCAAGCTCCCATTTGTACTTGGCCTGTCTTTCCTCATCGTTCTGGGGCCGGTCAGCAAAATACCTGGCCGAACCTCTGGGGAAAAATGGCGAGGCTGCGATATCCGCGATATCCAGACTCAGACCATTGAAGAAGGCATCGGTAAACAGCCGGTCATTGGCCCCCGACGTCAAAAAATCATGGAAGTTATCTCCCGTCATCAAACCACCAATTATCTGGCGTAGTTTCGTGTCATCGCCGTTATTAACTACCGCCAGCTCAGCACTAGTTGGTAACCTGCCAGCAAGTAGGAGTGCCGCACGTCGCAATGTCTGGGCAGGAGTAGCCAGTTCCACACCCTTCCAGAATGCCAGGGGAACAGAAACATTGCTTTCGGTAATTTCATTGCCTAACAAACCAAGAAAAAGCACGAGTTTTGTGAACTCCGGTGAAAGGCTGGACAACTGCGCACCACCACCATGTGCTACACCTTGCGCTTTGGACAGTATCAGTGCTGCCCGGCTTTCATCCCCTTCCAGGTAATCGCTCAGGGTTTGAAAGTTTGCATTCTGATAGCCCGGTTCAGTATCGCGGATGTACAGCAACGGGGTTAAGCTTGCTATACCATTTTCTCTATGACATTCAATGCAGGTGCTTTGTATGATCGCCTCCGAAATATTTTCATTAAAAAACTCATTTGCAGAGATGCCCGTGCCAACACCCTCGGCAACGCGGCTTATATTGGTCAAAAAACCGCTGGGTGTATCCATCAAACCCTGAACCACTAGGGCAACGTCTGAACTCACCTGCAAATGCCACTTACCAATACCGTTACCAAGCATTCCTACCAGTCCCAGACCAGCATTGCCATTTTCCAGATCCTGGGAGGTAAGGGCCATGGCAGACATAGCTTGAATATTGAAAATAATGTCTCCACCAGGCGCAGTATTACCAGCATCATCAGTCCCGGTAATGGTTACACTACCCTGTTGGTTAGATGTATTGATAATACGCAGGGAGCTGATCTGTTTTACATTACTTGCAGGATTAAAAAAGAATACTTCGTTAGTGTCGCCATCAACCGGAGCCACACGACTTAGATTTGTTAGAAAACCGTCTGGTGTTCGAACCAGGCTCATTACCTCGAGATTAAACCCAGCACTTACGGTAAGTCTCCACCGACCGCTACCCTGCCCCAGCATGCCGATTAGACCTTTGCCGGTATTACCTGCCTCCAGGTCCTGCGCATTCATCTGTTTTGATTGATGGGGGCCCAAATCAAACAATACATTGCTGGACGCAGGCTGTCCGGTGTCATCAATGCCAGAAATAGCAACGGTTCCTGTCTGATCAGTAGTATTGATAATCCGCAAAAATGTTTGTTTTCCTGTATCGCTGGCAGGATTGGCAAAGTAAATAACATGGTCGCCGAATTCGTCAGTCTCAACCATGCCACTTAGGTTGGTCAGAAAACCATCCGGCGTACGTATGAGACTCATAACTGCAAGATTCAGGATTGAGTTTACGTTCAGGCGCCACTTGCCGGTGCCGTTGCCAAGACTGCCGTTTAGCCCTTTGTCAGGGTTCCCGCCTTCCAGTTCCTGTGCATTTATCTGTTTGGACTCATTGGGGCCCAGAGTAAATGTCATCGTCCCGCTGGAAGGAGTCCCGTTATCGTCGATACCGGTAATCGTGACATTGCCAGAGCCAGCACCCAGATTTACAATTCTTATAAAAGTTTGTTGCGTGATATTACTAGCAGGGTTTGCAAAATAGACCATATTGTCAGTGTCGTTTTTAGACACCTGGTCATTCAAACTGGTCAGAAACCCGTCGGGAGTTCTGATTAGGCCCATCACCTGAACAGGATTGTCGGATCGTACGAGTAGCTGCCATTTGCCCTGTCCATTACAAAGGTGGCTGCCCAATCCCTTGCTGAAATTGCCGTTTTCCATGTCCTGGGCATTAAATTGTTTGGATGCGTTTGCATCCAGTGTGAAACTTATAGGGCTGTTTTTACTTGAATTTCCACCATCATCTATACCGTACACCTCTACCGAAGTTGCGGCATCATTCGGATTAATAAAACGCAGGAAGGTTTGTTGAATTACGTTGCTGCCTGGATTGGCTACGACGAGGCGGGTTTCAATTGGAAGCACTGATCCAGCAGCGCTTGGTGCTGCTCGATTTGAATCAGAGCAACTATCCCCAAAATGGTTTGCGTTGGCAAAGCTGTTACATAAAAAACTTATTGCTAGCAATAAGATGGTATTTTTCATATTGCATTCCAAAATTTAACTACCAGGTCACTCTGGTAATACCCTCAAACACAACACCGAGAGTAAACCACATATATTCAACGCATAAAAGCGAGCAATTTGCCTGCGCACTCAACGGTTCTATAAAAAGGCTTACAACAAGGATCTGTAATAAGTGCAGCGCTAATAGACCAGTAATTCACCTGCAATCGAAACAGATACGCCATTCAGTGTATAAATCAGCATCTGAAAGCCAGCAAACTCAGTAGTATTTTCTTTGCGCTCACCCGCCATCATTCGACGCACGATAGACAAATGTATTCCATGTTGCATGGTTTCGATAAGTTGTGGGTCATGTGATGCATAGTGCCATGAAACCCTTAGATCGCGGTTCTCTCCAAATCTTCTGCTAACGGAGAGAGTTGCGTAACGAGATAATCCGGGCCAAAGAATGTATCCCCACCAAACAGTAATTCGTTTTCGTTGTCGTACAGCGCAAGACCATCGGGGGAATGACTGATAGTATGAATTTCCTGAAACTCCTTGCGAGAGCTTTTCGATTCCCTAACAAGGAGTTGGGCCATCCCAGAGAGCAGATATCTGCCGTCTACCTGGGGCGGTAGTTTGCGGTTCTTGAAAGCCTGCAATTTTGCTTACACCGCTTAACGCTTCGATCCGCAGGAAGTTTAGCACCCCGCGTGACAATCTCTGCCCTGGCTTAAGTAAAGAGATAATCATACTTTCAATCGATACCCGATCCGAGCTGGATCAAACGATCCGCGAGGAAGAGGTTAGTATTAGACACAATATTCATGTAGACAATTGATAATAATTATTGTCAGGGTTAACAGCCTGCACAGGAGCCTGCCGAATCTGGCGCCATTTTTTCGAAAGCCAAATTGTAACAATAAGGTAGGTCCGGTGACGGACGTAGGACCGAGCGATCTGGTGCAACTTGTTATTAGGAAGCATGGAGTGTCTAAACTCTAGATTTTTCTATGCGGCATCGCACTGAGGCGGCGTTGAAAGTGCCTTGTACATCCATCTCGCAGAAATCAAAGCACCGTTGCTCACTCTCTTGAATAAATCGCCCGTCGCGTTAGAGCTGGCTTATGGTGCGGTGAATGATGCGACCTAAAAGCCTTTGCATGTCGGCTGACGAGGGTGCTCTGACACAATGGAAACGGATGGACAAAGTCTTGGTAGTTTTCTAAATGCTGAAGTCGCTGACCCACTCGTTTTACTCCCGAATTTATGAAATACATCGACAACCGTAGTGGTTCGCGAACAAATATCGAAAGCGGCATTCGGTCATGTTGGAGCAGTAACAATGGCGGTGTATGGGTTAGGTAGGCAGAAGTCTCGTCACTATCCGATATTCGCACAACACTACTTTGATCGGGGGTAAACAAAATCCGGAAATAGATAGATGGGTGTTTTGTTTGTTTCTTCCGGATGTTCCAGGCTGAATAGTCTATTACAACTAATTCTATGTATCATATGAACCTCACAACGGGTTAGTTGTGAAGCATTGCGCAATTTAGTGCCATGCTCCCAAAATTGCTCCCATGATTACAAATGCAATGATGTGATACCCACAATTAATGGCAAACAATTTGAAGGAACGTTGCTCAAACAAATCGTTTGTTGCCATTGACATTGCCACCCAGCCAAATCCGATTAGAAAACCATAGCGCACACCCGATTGGAGCGAGCTTCCCATGCCCAGAAAAAACGCCAGGCAGAATGCAATAACCAGGCTTGCCGCAAAAGTCAGGCCAAAAATTCTTAACATATTTGATGCCTTGGCTTTTTCTTCAGTAATTCCAGTTTCTTGCATCCATGCTTTTCCAAAAACCGGGCCATACCAAATCCCACCTAAAACAAAGCGCGATATCGATGCGACCAGTACTGCCAGAACATTTATTTGTGAGATTTCCATTTAGACTCCTCGAAGTGATTAACGATTTAGCGAAATTACCCGGGTTTTCCAAGTCTCCAATTTTTACTTTTTCGACAATCGTGGAATTCGACCGTGCCAATTTGAGCTGCATTGCACCGAGCAAGCGGCAAATGTCCATTCTGCCTTAACAGGGAATTAGAAAGAACTGCTTAGAGTTTTAAGAAAAGCAATAAGCTGCTTTTTTTGAACGGGCGTAAGTGTAAATCCAGCTATCTCTGATCGTTTGAACGGATTGTCGCGACCATCTCCAGCCAGTGGTCCAGACACAATTGCTCTTCCGCCATGCGCATAAAAATCAATCACCAATTCAAGACTACCTATAGTTCCGTCATGCATATACGGAGCAGTCAACGTAACGTTTCTCAAGGAGGGCGCGCGAAAAGCACCCATATCCGCTGGGTTTTTTGTAATTAAAAAAAGCCCGGCATCGGGATACGCACCCCGGCCATCCAGATTATACAATCCCGTATTGTGAAATACAGATGGCGTGTGTTTTACATTTTCAGACACAACTGGGCCCGAGAAGTTAAAACTTGCATGACATTCACTACACTTTAGCCGGTTCGAAAAAAAAAGCCGCATCCCTTCAATGGCCTGTGCAGACATTACACTTCGATCATCATAATAGAGATATCTGTCGTAGGGAGAATTAGCTATGATCAGCGTGCGAATGTAACTTGCCAATGCCTTATTGACTAATTCGATGGATAAATGGTCTACCTTAAGTTCGGGAAATGCCCGGGCTACCAACGAGGACATCTGTTTGCTGGAATTTATGCGCCTGAGTACTGTATTTAGGTTATCTGAATTCAGACCCATCTCCACTGGATCGCTATTAAAAAGGGGAACCAGGTGTTGGGTTTCCAGATTCACCAGGACGTTGTTAGCCCACCCCAGGGTAGCGTTATAGGCAGTGTTAATCAGTGAGGGTGTATTGCGCGTATGTGATTCCCCGGTAGAACCAAGCGCTGTCTGACGACCATCTGTGAAAGCGAGTTCGGGTCGGTGACAGCTGGCACAACTATATTGTTCGTTGGCTGATAACTGTGTGCTAAAAAACAGTCGCTTGCCCAGTACTACCTTGGCTACCGACATAGGGTTGTTTTCTGGTACAAGCGGTACAGGAAAACCAGGGGGCAATTTCCAATTGTACAGACTTGTTTGCGTCTCTGCTGCATGCACAACCGAGAACAGGGTGGCAATCGCAATAAGCGACAGCAAATGGAGCCCAGGTACCTGGCGTTGCAGAGTTACTGCCAGTCCCGAGAGTTATTAGTGCTTAGATTCTGGGAGACGCTTAACAGTTGTTTGCGCTCAAGTATCCAGCTCTTGAATGCTTCTGCTTCTGTGCCAGCAGGCGTATCAGTTACAGACCAAGTTTCGAATGCCTGCATGAGCATATTTGCCTTTTCGGGGTCATCTCGGAACAAAGTCATATATGCCTGCCTGGATTCTTCGTAAGCACCACGCGCCAAATAAGCCTCACCACGATATTCAATGGCTTCTGAATAATCGCTCTTTATCGAAAGCGCCACATTGTATGCACGAATCGATTTATCGTAGTCTCCCAGCTTGCGATAGCTATAACCCAGTTCGCTAAATGCCTGGTAAAAATTATTGACCAGCGCGATCGCATTTGCCTGGTTTTTTTGTGCTTTTTTGTATTGAGCCGCTATTTTTTTCTGCGTTTTAATGCGTTTTTTTTCTGAGCTGATATCGGCAAGTTTTTTTTCATATTTCCAGGCCTTTTTCTTGTTTTTAAGCCCTGCATTGTAAAAACTGGCAGCGCGTTGTTGCGGTGTTTTTTTAACCTGGGGGGCGCTTCCTCCAGACGGTACACTACCACCGCCTGCTGCTTGTACTAGTGTCGATAAAACGAAGAACGGTAGTAACATTAAAAGCCGCATCATGGTTCTCCTGAATGTTGATATACTTAGATGTTACACCCTTTTTGATGGAAATGAAGTTTTAAAGGATTCAGAGGGCCGGGGTGAAATTGTTGACCTAGAGCGCGCTCTAACTATTGCAATTCACAGGAGCCCCCAAAATGACACACTTGCGCAGTCCATCTTGATGGCACGACTGTTCGCTCCTGCGTGCGGCAGCGTTGCTGTCCAGCAATGGAGATCCAACGGATGCGGATGTCGATACTGTTATGGCCAGTAACTACTGCCGGTGTGTTGGTTCAAGAGAGCGCGCAGCCTTATTTTGGCTTCTGCGAGACGGACATGCTGGGCACCTTCAATGCCGCCTCAGTTCGCCATCGCATCGCAATCGGTTCCAACAGCGGTAAGAAAACACTGACAATTCGTTCTCAGAACCTCATACGCACAGACACCCCACATCCCGCACCGTTATCAGCAGAAACCTAGGATCCGCTGGCGCCACTATCTGGGCAGAACGATTGAAACGGGTATTCAAAATAGAAAAGGGAATCCTGATTGGGCTAAAGGGGCGCTACGGCAACATATTGAAGATTCGCCCGCCATTGGTATTTAACTTTGACAATGTAGATCAATTGGTAGATACACTGGATGGCGTACTTGGAAGATAGCAAACCACTAACACCCTTATTCCACTCCTGACAATCTACAATTACCAAGATTCTCCGGCAATTTACATGCGGCGTTTTTAGTTTTGACGCTACAACGTTGTAACGTTATAATGTCGTTTTCAATCAAAAGATTTTTATGAGTAATTTATCCAAAAGATCCACAATTTACTTCGACCCGACTATCCATCAGGCATTGAGGGTTAAAGCAGCCTCAACTCAGCTTTCTGTTTCTGATCTCGTGAATGAAGCAGTACGAGTACAGTTGACAGAAGACCAAGAAGACCTTCAAGCGTTCTCCGACAGGGTTAACGAGCCCGAGATTAGCTATCAAACCTTGCTCAATGACTTAAAAAAACATGGCAAAATATAGAATAACTTTCAAAAGGCCAGTTTCGAAAGACTTAAGGAATATTCCAAAAAAAGACATAAAACGAATTCTTAATCAAATCAACCTTCTGGCAGTCGATCCAAGATCTGAGGGCTGCATTAAACTTTCAAGCCAGGAACAATATAGAGTTCGGGTTGGGCTGTATCGCATCATATATGAATTACAGGACCGCGTGCTTATAGTTCAAGTGGTGAAAATTGGGCATAGATCCAGTATTTACAAAAGCAACTGATACCTACATTAGAGTACTGTACCATGCAGCTAGCCTCCGTTTCCCACTCCTGCCTATTTCAATAAAGAACCCAATATACCGCGAACCAGTTTGGTACCAATTGAGTGCATAGTACTTTTAAGAAAAGCTTCTCCAACGCCTTGCCGATTGCTTTTTCTTGGGCGTCGGGAGCGCTCTTGTTTTTCTGCAACTTTTCGTGCTTGTTCGGCTCTTACTCTGGCGGCTTTTTCAGATGCTGCCGCTTTCTCGACGCGCTCAATCAACATTTTGCTTATGTTCAGTTTTATCGATCAGGCTTTTTGGCATACCTTTAAACAGCAAATGGGCTTCATCAAAAAACAACACAAGCTTTGATTTATCAAGATCTCCTGCTCCTGCATTACCAGCAATCTCCGTTGAATCGCACCCAGGGAGGCCGGGGAAATATTGCCATAATCGGCTCTGAGTTCTTTTGCATGCTCGCCCCTCCAACTCAGAGTCGCCCGCAAGTCCTTTAGATCCAATAACAACATACCTTCGTCGTCAGCAATGGCAAAGCAGGCATAAAGTATTCCGGACTGGGTTTCATTAAGCTCCAAAAGTGCTGCCAGAACAAGCGACCCCATTTCAGAAATTGTGGTACGAACAGGATGGCCGTGTTCGGCAAAATACCCCACAACAGAGTGGGATATGGCCTTTGCTGGTAGTCGTTAAAGCCCAGCAAATTGACCCTTCTGTCTACCTCTTTGTGCGGTTTACCCGCAGCGGCAATCCCAGACAAATCTCCTTTTACATCTGCAGCAAAAACTGGTACCCAAGCACGGGAAAAAAACTAAATTCAGTATTCACATTGACCACTCAGCAACAGTTCTACGTTTTGGAAAGCCTGAATACGGCGGGACTCGCTTGAGCCTTTTCCGGCTTAGAAAAACTATTAACTATATCGGGGTAATCTGCCCGGTATTTATCTGCGTATGCAGTGAGAATACCCTGCCAGCCAGTCGATAGCCTCATTGCATCAAGTGAATAGGTTTTATCATCCATCCTTACTCTTACAGGCCCACCATCACCCAACATCGTTACCCAACCACTTTTACCAGAACCAACTACGTGCAGCACACCATCAACCTGGATGACCCAAACGGTTACGACCCTGGGGATGGAGCCCTGTACTTCCAGCTTTATTTCGTGCCTGGTGCTGGTATCCCCCCAGTTTTCGGGAACAGTTGTATCCGTACCACCAATGAAGATACCCGGTAAAGGCCCAACTGGAGCAACAAATATCAAAACTGCGGCGACCAGAACCAGTACAACTGCAATAATTTTTACTACTTTCATAATCAACTCTCATTAAGATTGCATTAAACATCGATTATCAGGATAGGCGAGGATAATTCAAGCGCACTTAATCGTGCACAGCATCAGGTAACTGTGGCTTGTTGCCGTACGAGCAGGTTTCAGACTCAATATCTTTCCTACACTGGATTGCGCACCGTCGGCAGCAATCCATAAGCGACGCCGAATGTTTTCACTCTCTGCATCCAGACGAACTGTTACTTCGGATATGCGCAGATTTATCGAAGTAACGCTGCTTCCCGCCACAAGACAAACATTAGGCACAGCTTCCCGCGCTTTCCACAGCTGAGATGCAACTGGACTAAGTACGGTAATCCAGCCCAGGTTTGTACACCCCGCTTCATTGGCTGCAAACTCGATTTTCGCAGTACCCTGATCTTCACAGACAACCATCCGACTGTATACCGCCATTATTCACCTGGTAGTCACCAATATCGTGCACGTCCAGCCCTATCCAATGTGAAGTTTTATGCACACAAAACACTTTGTAAGCCTCGCTTTCGACAAAGGTGTCTACTTCACCCTCTAGCAACCCATGTTCAACAAGACCTTCAACCATTATCCGGTTAGCAACGACATGGGGTTGACTAAATACTCTGCCGGGTTGCACGGCATCTGTAACTCCATAGGTGATTTGTACAGCTGGAAGAGCCACACTGCAGAAATTCAATTCGACGCCTCATAGGGCCTGTTGAGGGGATCCTCTGGAGCGCCTGCCCCACGAAGTGCTTCGCCTAAAAGCGCCTACTTTTGGTGGGTATCATTCGAAATAAACCTGCAAGATTGACCTTCCACCCTGCCCAACTTTGGCAGAGTGTTGTTTACGATTTGACCGCGTTTTACAATTTCAGGCTAAACCGCCCTCACCTTTAACAAAACAATGCAAATCTAATACTTGGTCATTTTGTCGAAAAGCACTTTTAAAACGACTATCCTCCGCCAGACAAATAACTTAGCTCAAGTGTTTGCTTGACACCCGCTTAACTATTGGCAAGGATTGATAAGGTAGGACGATCACGAAAATTATCAGGCACCTGGTCATAAACTATCCGCCCGTGTATACCCATCTCTATTCGATCACCTATTTTCAATACCACACCATTGTTGACACTTAGTACTGTTGCCGATACTTCCATTTCTGCACCGGTGCTTGGATGCGTCTTGATTACACGTACCTGCTTGCCAACATATTTTTGTAACAGCCGTTGCGGTATCAGCAGATCATAATCAAAGTTCTGCTCAAGTAGAGACAAGGAATTTGGGTATGACAAACTTGTAATAATGGCGGTTTCAGGTCGCATTTGAGCACTGACTTCTCGCACCGATATTCGATTTAGACCTTTTTGTAACTCAAGATTACGCACATCTCGAATCAGGGCCAGGTTTTTGTTACACACGGTTAGTGAAAGCTCTTGCTGATCGTCCACAGTGGTTTTAGTTTCCTCTGCAAAAATAGGTGTTAAACCGGCACCCAAAAGTAGCGCTAACGCATAAAATCGCACTGAAAGTTAGAGATGGTTGATAATCAACTGATGCTGCATTCTTCTACTCCTTCTAAAATAATGGGCATACCAATAGACCAATTCATGAGTCGTAAACTCAATACCTAAGCTACATCGCCCAACTACAAAGGCGTCGTATCCCTTGTGCACAAGGAAATTACAAGCCGAAGTGGGCGGATGTGTGCCGAGAGTTTGAACAGTATCAAATGAGAACAGTGCACTTGTCTCTGGGCTCATACTTTAGTTTAGTGCGTCCATGAGGCGACAAATCAACAATCGCGCAATTGGCATGCTTATCACTTTGGTACTGGCTTGTTCAGCTTGTGGTGGCGGTGGTTCGAGCAAAGCAATTAGCCCGCAAGTGAACCCAGACCCCCAGCCAAACATAGAACCCGAAACCTTTCATTGCAGCAAAGACATTAGTTGTCCGGAAGTTGTCGTAACCGGAGATCCGTTTGATGTACTTAATGGCGCTCCTGCACCTTTTCGAGGTTATGCGGACCCTAGTCTGGAGTACGACCCGGTTACCGATACAATATGGATGGCATACAGCTGGCTTAATGTACAGATCAGTGACCCAACACCGCCTGCGGAGTTTGACCTGGGTGTGCGGACTCATTTGGCACGCAGCGATGACGGTGGCGACACATTTTCCTTTGTGCGCTCTATAAATGAAATGGAAATGGAGCTTCATCCGGACACCAGTGTAGCCGGCTGGAGCACACATGAAGTTTCGACCCTACTGATGGAGCCTACTGGAAACTGGCAAGTGTTATGGCTTAAGTATTTTAACCCGTTTGGAACCGTAGCTGGCATAGACGAACGTCAGGAGTTTCTGTACTCGCGAAGTTTCGCGAATATACCTGAGCAACTTGGCGACACCAGCGCGGTTTGGAGCACTGGTTCTGCGACATCTTCTTCCTGGGGAGCACCCTTCAATTTCACTTCTATCAACGAATTGTCTGATTGTGATATCCAAACGGAACCAGCACTTTTTGCCCTGGATACAGATATCTTCCTGGTTACCTCTTGTATCGTGGTGGATTTGAATGGCCGTAGAACAGATTTGGAGCGCCTGGTTTTGCTGCGTCAAACGAGCGACGGTTACAGTTTTGTAGGTAATATTATGGACGGGCAAGATGCTCTCGATCTGGGTGTCGACGTTATCCAGCAAGCAGATATTTCTGTTGCACGGGATGGCAGTATTATTTTAATCGTAACACCGATTATTCTTGATGCTGACCCATCACATCAAGGTTGTATGGTTTATGAATTTAACGATTTTTTGTCTGCATCACTCAAGCGGGACGAAAGCGGCAAAGCAGTGGCAAGAAACATCATTACAGCGGATGGAAACGGCCTGGGTCCTGGGCTGTGTACCTATGATGCAAATAGTGAAAGTGGGATTATGCTGGTGATCACCACGGTGAATGCGAGTGGAAATGACGTAGAGTTTTCTCTGCACGCGACGGGGGTTCATCCTTGAGAAATAACAGGTGTAATCATTCGAAGATTGCTTTCTGGTGCCGTATGTTATGCTTTTAAACTACATTCCGCTTGCGGATGAGTTTACCCAGGCTGCTTTGAATTGTCGTTGTAGCGGCACAGATTACTTGGCCACCTAATTGAAGGTGTTATTGTACACCTCAGAACAAGCAGGTGACTCAATAACAGCAAGAAACAGACCGACGTTTACGCCCAAATTTCGATTGGAAGCAGCACAACTGGTGGTTGGCCACGGCTACACATTGGAAAAGCAGTGCTAGGCTGCGGCCAATCTCAACGCCCAGAAAGTGAGGCCTGCACCAACAGCACCGGTAAAAGCCATCAGCAATATCATGTGTCTTATTTTGATCATGGTAATACACAGCTCCTATTTTGAAATACGAGCCTAGCCCGAGCGCTCTTATAAAACCAATCAATAATCTTTATTCGATCGATAGCCAGCACCTATCTCCCTGTTGTTGAGGCCTTAACGGCGTCACGAATCGCATCTATAACCCGTGGTCTGGGAAAACTGGCACGCCACGCCAGTGCAACTTTCCTGCTTGGTGCCGGTCGCACAAAAGGCCGCACAAGCAACTGGCTATCCGTATAAAGGATCGAGTCTGCCGCCGTATTCGGTAGTACGGTTATACCCATTCCAGAGGCAACCATATGGCGAATAGTTTCCAGCGAGCTGCCCTCTACGGTATACACAACACCATCTGCACCAATCGACTTTTCAGCACATGCAGGGCAGGCTGCTACCACCTGGTCCCGAAAACAATGTCCACTGCCCAGCATCAATATGCTTTCTCCCTCAAGATCCTCCGGGCTGAGGTGTTTCTTGCGACTTAGGTGGTGCCCGAAAGGCAGGAGAACCACAAACTCTTCCTCATAAAGAGGGAGCGTCAATATATTAGCTTCGTTATACGGCAAAGAAAGAATTATAACGTCCAGCTCGCCCATCCTCAGCTTCTCACCGAGAACCGCAGTAAGGTTTTCCTCAACAATCAAAGGCATATCCGGTGCAAATTTTTGCAGATTCATGATCAAACCGGGAAATATATAGGGCCCCACAGTAAAAATAGCACCGATGCGCAGCGGCCTGCCCAACTGATCCCCTTCCGACTCGGCAACAAGACGTACCGCTTCAATAGCTTCCAGGGCATTTTGCGCCTGTTCTACCACACGTTTACCAGTATCGGTCAGACGGACATCTTTGTTTGCGCGTTCAAAAAGCTGCACGCCCAGATCAGCTTCCAGTTTTTTCACTGCGACACTAAGCGTTGGCTGGGTAACATGGCAGGAAGCTGCGGCCCTGCCAAAGTGATTTTCTTTCGCCAGGGCAACAATGTAGCGAAGTTCCGAAATATTCACAGCTGCTCCAGGCAAGTATTACGATAGTCTGTACCTATTACAACACTAAAAACAATTAATTGGAATCAAGCTTCACACTGCCCTACGATCAGATAATATTTGGGGGAGGCACAGCCAGTGAACTACAAATTAGTACTTTTCACCCTAGCTTTTGCAGCTGCTTTTCAAACTAACGCATCCGAATTAGGCCTGCCTGAAGTGCCAATCCCGGCAGATAACCCTCAAACAAAAGATAAGATTGCATTGGGTGATACTTTGTTTCACGACACCCGTTTTAGCGCAGATGGCAAAGTGAGCTGTGCTACCTGCCACGCCCAGGCCAATGGCTTCACCGATAACCTTCGGGTCTCGAAAGGGTTTAACGACCTAACCGGAACGCGCAATGCACCCACGGTGCTAAACTCTGCCTACATGACCA
>Ga0256847_1000937_pt1 | contig 16242 bp, 13 predicted proteins | sample TeddybearmetaG_FD_189099 | JGI IMG/M metagenome (GOLD analysis project Ga0256847, IMG submission 189099) | Hydrothermal vent microbial communities from East Pacific Rise, Pacific Ocean - Teddybear | ecosystem: Environmental > Aquatic > Marine > Hydrothermal vents | place: Pacific Ocean: East... | reverse complement strand
GGCGGTTATTATACCGAGCTGTTGTCGCGAGCGGTTGGTCCTGAAGGCTCAGTGATGATGCAAAACCCAGCTGCGTTTGATCGATTTTTGGGTGATAGCGTTGAGATACGTCTCGCGGATGACCGACTGGCAAATGTGACTTTGCGCAAGTCGAATTTCGATGATCTGGCGGCTGAAGATGGCTCAATGGATATGGTGACATGGATGCTCGGGCCGCATGAGCTATGGCTTGTGTCCAGTGACGGCGAAGGCTTGGGTGACCCAGTGGCTTCGTTTGCCCAGATCGCAGCGATGCTGAAGCCGGGCGGGACATTTGTGGTTGTTGATCATGCCGCCGATGCTGGTTCGCCAGCGACAACGGGCGGCGATACGCACCGGATCGATCCACAAATCATCAAGGATATGGCAGCGGTCGCTGGGCTCGAATTTGTCGGGTCGAACGATCTGTTGGCGAGCAGCGATGATGATCACACACTGATCGTGTTTGATCCTGAGATACGGCGCAAGACGGATCGGTTCATCTTCAAATTCAGGAAATAGCATTCTGTCTGATCGGTAAGCTTGACGATTTGTAAGGCGGGTAGCAGTGAGGGCGTATGAACCAGACGCCGCCCTCACAGCCCGTGACAGTCACAGGATCGCGTAAGAGCCTGTGGATTACGTTGGCTTTTGTTGCTGGACTGGTTGGACTGCTGCTGGTTGGAAAATTTGGCGGATTCTTCGATCCGGAAGAGCTGGGCGTAAGTCTTGGTGTGGCGATCAGGGATTTTGCGGATGGACCGTTTGGGGTTCCGGCGCTGATCCTGACATTTTGCATCTGTGCATTTATCGCCGTGCCGCAATTTGTACTGATCGGTGTCGCTGTTTTTGCATTCGGTCCCGGATTAGGCGCGGTTTACGCGTGGATCGCAACCATGTGCTCGGGCAGCTTGGTTTTCGGGATTGGCCGCATGTCTGGGAAGTCTGTCCTGTCGCGCGTATCCAGCCGGCGGCTTGACCGGTTCAGCCGCTTTGTCGAGCGTAATGCCTTTGTCGCCAGCGCAGTTGTTCGCAATGTTCCGGCTGGACCATTCCTGTTTGTGGGTATGGCGTTTGGCGCTTTAAAGGCGCGGTTTGTGCCGTATTTAGCTGGGATGGCTCTCGGAAGTATCCCGAAGATTGCAATCGTTGCCTTCGCGGGCAAAGGCATACGAGCGGCGATTGAGGGTAATCCTGTACTGGCGATTGTGATGGGTATTGCAGCCCTAGGGGTGTTTGGCGGCGGCTGGCTTTATGTGCGGCATCGCCGCCGCAAAGGGGAAAATATTGCGCTAAAGGCTGGTGAACCTGTTGACAGCGCGTGATTGCGGCAACATGAGTGCGATATGAGCAAGAATTTGCCTCTCCGCGCGATTTATCTAGCGCTACTTGATGACCTGCTACTTACTGGCCCCTGGCCGGTAGCTGCCACGGTGTAAGCCGGGCACACGGTCAGGGGACAAACGGACTTTCCATTCTTACCCGTTTTCAAGGCTCCAGACCTCATGACTGATACTTCCGATATTGTCATTTTTGACACCACAATGCGCGATGGCGAGCAATCGCCGGGTGCATCGATGACCCACAATGAAAAGCTGGCACTTGGCGAACTGCTCGAGACGATGGGCGTGGATATTATTGAAGCGGGTTTTCCGGCGGCCTCGCAAGGTGACTTTGAGGCGGTGAGTGAAATAGCCCGGAGGTCCAAATCGGCGGTGATTTGCGGCTTGGCACGGGCTACCCCCGGCGATGTTGAGCGCTGCGGTGAGGCGGTGCGCCATGCGGCGCGGCCACGCATCCATACATTTATTTCGACCAGCCCGGTGCATATGAAACACAAGCTGAAAATGGGCGCGAATGCCGTACTTGAAGCGGTTGGGCGCTCTGTCGCTCAAGCGCGGAACCTGGTCGATGATGTCGAGTGGAGCCCGGAAGATGCGACGCGGACTGAGTTTGATTTCCTGTGCAAATGTATCGACGCGGCAATCGTAGCGGGCGCAACGACGATCAATATTCCCGACACGGTTGGCTACTCGTACCCGGAAGAATATGGCAATCTGATCCGAATGTTGCGTGAGACGATCCCAGGCTCGGACAAGGTAATCTGGTCGACCCATTGCCATAATGACCTTGGACTGGCGGTGGCGAACTCGCTCGCTGGGGCCGCGAATGGTGCGCGCCAGATTGAATGTACGATCAATGGCCTTGGTGAGCGCGCCGGTAATGCAGCGCTGGAAGAGGTGGTTATGGCGCTGAATGTGCGGCGTGACAGCCTGCCGTTTACAACAGGTATCGATACAACCAAGCTGAATGCGGCGAGCCATATGGTTAGCCGGATTACAGGTTTTCCGGTGCAGTATAATAAGGCAATCGTGGGCAAAAACGCGTTTGCGCATGAAAGCGGCATCCATCAGGATGGTATGCTGAAGAATGCTGAAACTTACGAGATTATGCGTCCTGAAGATGTTGGCGTCTCGAAAACCAGCCTTGTTATGGGTAAACATTCCGGGCGTCATGCCTTCAAGGACAAGCTGGAAAGCCTTGGCTATGAGCTCGACAAAGAGGCTTTGAATGAAGCGTTTACGCGCTTCAAGGAGCTTGCCGACAAGAAGAAACATGTGTTTGACGACGATATTCTGGCGCTGGTGGACGATCAATTGTCAGCCGTGGGTGAGCGGATCGCATTTCAAAAGCTGCGTGTGATTGCTGGATCAGAAGGCCCGCAAACGGCGGATTTGACTCTGAATGTGGACGGCGAGCCACATGATTTCAGTTGCGAGGGGAATGGGCCGGTAGATGCCGTGTTCAACGCCATTCGCCAGATTGTGCCGCACCAGAGCAAACTTGATCTGTTCCAAGTTCATGCGGTGACCGGGGGCACGGATGCGCAAGCTGAGGTGAGTGTCCGGCTGAAAGGCGAAGGTATCATGGCGACCGGCCGTGCCTCTGATCCGGATACTTTGGTGGCTAGCGCCAAGGCCTATATTCATGCCTTGAACAAGCTGGAAGTGCGGCGTTTGAAGCGCCTGTCAGCCTAAACAACCGAAGAACGATACGTTCTCGAAATAATTTTATGGTTTCCAATTACTTTCAGCGATCCGCAATAGTGGTGGGAGTTCTGCCTATACGGAACGCCTAGTACACTTAATCTGCGGGCCGGGACTTGCTTTAATCAGATGTAAACGGCAATAGAGTATAGGGCTGATCAACAAGACTATTGCAGCGGGGTCGCATTTGCGGCTGCGCCAGAAGAAGCGACGACGAAAATGATTGGTAGCCTGCTCGGTATTCTCTCCACAGATATGGCCATTGACCTCGGCACAGCGAACACGCTCGTGTACGTTAAGGGGCAAGGCATCAAGCTCGATGAACCCTCAGTGGTTGCTTATATGAACCAAGGCGGCCGCAAGATGGTCTATGCCGTGGGTGAAGATGCCAAGAAGATGCTCGGCAAGACCCCGTTGAACATGGAAGCTATTCGTCCGATGCGGGACGGTGTGATCGCCGACTTTGAAGTTGCCGAAGAAATGATCAAACACTTCATTCGTAAAGTTCACAATCGCCGGGCTTTTGTCTCGCCGCTGATCATTATCTGTGTGCCAAGCTCTGCGACAAATGTTGAGCGCCGGGCAATCCATCAGTCGGCACTGGCTGCTGGTGCGCGTCAGGTTGAGCTGATTGACGAGCCTCTGGCCGCGGCAATTGGTGCTGGTCTGCCGATTGAAGAGCCTGCCGGTTCAATGGTGGTTGATATTGGCGGCGGTACGACTGAGGTGGCTGTGCTGTCACTCGGCGGTCAGGTCTATTCGCGCTCGGTGCGGGTTGGCGGTGACAAGATGGACGAAGCCATCATGAATTACCTGCGCAAGAATATGGGTATTTTGGTTGGTGAAATGTCAGCTGAGCGGATCAAGAAACAGATCGGAACGGCGCTGGCCCCTGAGAATGGTGACGGGATGGCAGTGACGGTACGTGGCCGCGGCACGGGTGACGGTGTACCCAACGAAGTGGAAATCAATGAGCGGATGATGGCTGAGGCGCTGTCTGATCCGGTTCAGGAAATTGTTGATGCCGTGCGCATTGCGCTTGAGGCGATGCCACCAGAGCTGGCAGCTGATATAGTTGACCGCGGGATCGTTTTAACCGGCGGCGGCGCCTTGTTGCGTAATCTTGATGTTGTTTTGCGCGATCAGGCCCGGCTACCGGTAATGATTGCTGAAGACCCATTGCGATGTGTCGCGAACGGGTGTGGATTCGTGCTAGAGAATCTCGCGCGAATGAAGAACGTTCTGTCACCAGAAGTCTGATATGTTCCGGGTTTTGCCCCGGTAGCGCTAAGATAGAACCGGAAGGACGAGAGGCCCATGGCACGCTTTCCAGGCAAGGGATACAAGAAGCGACCCCTGCGGCGATACGGCTTCTTTGTAGCTGTCGCGGGGCTGTTGGCGCTTTTGCTCTTGCAGACTTCACCGCGTCTCAGCAGCCAGATCGAGCCGATGCGCACAGCGGCGTCTGATCAATTATTCCATATGTCAAAACCAAGTCTGGTTGACCGGATGACAGGTCGGTCGGCGCGCGATCGGCGCATTCTGGAGCTTGAAGCGCGGGTACGAGAATTAGCACAGTATGAGGCGCTGGCGCTGTCAATGACAGGGCGGCTGGAAGCCTATGAGCGCATCCTCAACATGCAAAATGAGCCGCGCAGCACTGAAGTGACGGCCCGGATCATGGCTGAGTCGGATGGACCGTTTGCGGAAGCGTTGTTAGCCAACGCTGGCAAGCTGAACGGGGTCGAAGAGGGTTATTACGCTGAGAATGATGGCGGTCTGGTTGGCCGGGTTGTGCAGGTTGGGCAGCGCTCGTCGCGGATACTGAAGATCACTGACTTTAACAGCCGTGTGCCGGTCATGGGCGAGTCGAGCGGTTTACGGGCGATCATGTTTGGCGGGCGCGACGGCGCTGGACGTTTGACTGATCAGCCTGAATCTGGAGATTTTATGCAGGGGGAACGGGTGCTGACCTCTGGTGAAGGTGGCTTGTTCCCGCGCGGCGTTGTGGTTGGTTTTGTTGCCATGGTTGGTGATGAGACACGGGTCGATTTGGCTATGGCAAGCGGCCAGTTGAGCTATGTTCGATTGAAATCGTCAAACCCAATTCCAGCGCCAGAAGAAGATGTAGAGATCGTCGGCACGGAATTATCTGAAACGTTGCCTCCTGAGCCGACGCCATGACCAAAGGGATACCCTTTATCGGATCAGTGACCCGGTGGTGGGAAGGGGTGCGGGCCCGAGTTAGACTAGCCGTTGGTGCCGGGTTGGTTGCCGTCATAGGACTGACTGGCTTGACCCCAAATGTGTTATTTGACCTGACTCTAAGCTGGCCATATGCGGCATTGATTGCAGCGGTGGGTTGGGGCCGCTCCGGGCTGGCATTTGGCCCGATGACTATGCTGATCCTGTTTGGGTTCGCCCAAGATGTGACAGCTTCGGCGCCGCTGGGCTGCTATGCTCTGGTCAATCTGGCGACTTATGGGGCTAGCGCCGGGGTCAGCCAGACATTTGATATTGAGCGCTCTCGCGGCATGAATTATGGCTTGCCTGTCTTGATGCTGATCATGGGGATGGTTCTGGTCTGGCTATTGGCGAGCTTTGCCAGCGCGCATGTGGTGCGGGTCTTTCCGCTGATTTCAGCGCTTTTGGCGACGATATTCCTGCACATGTTGATTGCACCCGTGTTTGACCTCGGCATTCGTCGTGGTGGCAGTGCTGGAGCGGTGGGATGAGTGGGCCTCGTGCAGTAGATAAGCTGTTCACGCGGCGCGCGGCGATTGCGGCAGGCGGCGGCGGTGTCATGTTTGGTGGTCTGATTGCTCGCCTGTTTCAACTTCAGATACTGGATGGCGAGCGCTACCGCGCTGAGGCGGCTGACAATAGTGTGCGACTTGATCTCGCGCCGCCAAAGCGCGGACAGATACTTGATCGATTTGGTCGTCCATTGGCAGCGCATCGCCAAGCTGGTCGAGTTTCGATTGTTCGCGAACAGGCCGGAGACGTTGCTGGCGTCCTGAAGGAAGTGGCGCGCCATATTGAGCTATCGCCGGCGCGAATTGACCGGATCATTGCTGAAACACGGCGCCGGGCGAAATTCTCTCCAGTGATTGTCGCCAGTGAGTTGTCTTACGAAGACTTTGCAAAAATGTCGCTACGTGCGCCGGAGCTGCCGGGCATTCTGGTTGAGATGGCTGCGACACGGTCTTATCCGCGCGGGCGTGATTTTGCGCACGTGCTGGGCTATGTTGCCAAAGCCAGCCAGAAAGACCTTGAGCGCCTTAGCGAAGGAGCGACGAAAGACGAAACTAGGGCGATCCGACGCCTGTTCAAGCACCCTGACATGCGCACTGGGCGGTCTGGTGTTGAACGCTCTGCAGAGGAATGGCTGCGCGGTGAAGCTGGATTTCGCAAAGTTGAATCGAACGCGGCGGGCCGGATCATTCGCGAAATTGATGATCCGAGCCTTGCGCCAAAACCAGGTCGGGACCTGCATCTGACGGTTGATGCGGAGCTGCAGAAGTTCGCGATTGACCGATTTGGAGAAGAAAGCGGCGCCGCTGTAGTGATGGACATCGCGACCGGTGATATTCTTGCTTTTATCTCAACTCCGGCATTTGATCCGAATGATTTCGTCAATGGAATAACTCAAGACGATTATGATCTGTTGCGGTTCAATGATCGCTCACCGCTATATCACAAAGCCTATGATGGCACTTATCCGCCGGGATCGACATACAAGATGGTGGTTGCGACAGCGGCGCTTGAAGCCGGTGTGATCAATCCGAACGAGCGGGTCTATTGCAATCGGCAATACCATTTCGGCAATCGAACCTGGCACTGCTGGAAACGCGGCGGCCACGGCTCGGTGAATATGCATCAGGCGATCAAGGGGTCTTGCGACGTCTATTTCTACGAGATCGCGCGGCGTACAGGAGTTGAGAAGCTCGCCGAAGTGTCGCGTAAGTTTGGCTTCGGACAGGCTTGGGATCTCGGGATTACTGGTGGGCGGTCTGGTGTGGTGCCAGACGATGCCTGGAAACGCCGTGTGCATGGCGAGAAATGGTATGAAGGGGAAACCCTGAACTTTGGTATTGGCCAAGGTTATCTGAATACATCGCCGCTGCAACTCGCGGTCATGTCGGCGCGGATTGCGGCTGAAGGGCGGATAATCACGCCGCGCATCATTGGCAGTGGGCCGCGCCCGGAGAATGACATTCCGTTCGATGAGCCACTCGATCCAGCAATCATGCAGCGTATGAAAGCGGGCATGTATGGGGTGACGTCCGAGGGCGGCGGCACAGCTTATCGATCTGGTGATCTGGGGCTTGGTGGGCCGCGCCTTGCTGGCAAGACGGGAACTGCGCAAGTGCGGCGGATTTCGGCGGCTGAACGTCGGACAGGCATCCTCAAAGGTGAGAATATTGCCCGTAAATTGCGCGATCACGCCTTGTTTGTGGCTTATGCGCCGGCCGATGATCCGAAATATGCCATTTCAGTTGTGGTCGAACATGGTGAAGGCGGATCGCGTACAGCGGCGCCGATTGCACGGGATATCATTGCCCACGCGATCAGGATCGATTCTGGGCGTGCACCTGTCTATCAGCCGAGTGCTGCAGTGACTGGCAGCGGGCCGAAGACGGGAGGGCCATAGAATGGCGATGGCCCGGTCTCGTAGCTTTAATATCAATCGATCGACGCTGTTTTCGCGCGCCGGCATGTTGCCGTGGGGCATGATCTTGTTGATCTGCGCGATGGCGGTGATTGGGGTTGCGACCCTTTTTTCGGCGACTTTTACTAATCCAGAGGAAGCAGCACTGCCGCTCAAACATGCACAGCGGTTTGGGTTTGCGCTAGTTGTCTTGCTGGTGGTTGGCTTGGTGCCGCTCAAGTGGTGGATGGTGCTGGCTTGGCCGGCCTATCTCAGTACGCTTGTTCTACTGGTTGCGGTTGAGTTTTTCGGGGTTACGGGCGGCGGCGCGCAGCGCTGGTTGCAGGTTGGCCCGGTCGCGGTACAGCCGTCCGAGTTCATGAAAGTGACGCTGACACTGGCGCTCGCGGCATACTACCACAAACGATGGCACGAGTATTCAGGCGGATTTATGCTGCATATTCCGCCGCTATTGATGATCATGCTGCCCGCTGCGTTGATTTTTAAACAGCCTGATTTTGGTACAACCCTAGCGCTGTTCGCGTCTGGCGGTGTGCTGATCTTTCTTGCTGGGTTGTGGTGGCGGGTGATCACAGCGGTCGTCGTGATTGCGGTGGCGAGTGTACCATTGGTTTATATGGTCGTGCTCGAAGATTATCAGCGCGAGCGGGTCGACACTTATGTGGCTCAGCTCACCGGGGCGCAGGTCAATGTCATGGATGACGGTTACCAGATCGAGCAGGCGAAAATCGCCATCGGTTCAGGTAGCTGGACCGGCAAGGGCTATATGGAGGGTACGCAGGCGCAGCTCGACTATATTCCAGAGCAGCACACAGATTTCATTTTGACCGTGCTGGCGGAAGAGTTTGGTTTTCTGGCCACGAGCGCTGTTTTGATCATGTGGATGGTGATCTTGTGGCTGGGCATGGTGATCGCGCTACGTGCGAGCAGCTTGTTTGGCCGGTTCGTTGCGGCAGGCGCAGTGGTCACCGTTGCCTTCTATATCCTGTTTAACGTCGCGATGGTGCTTGGTCTGTTGCCGGTTGTTGGCGTGCCTTTACCGCTGCTTTCATATGGCGGAACAGTGATGATTACGACGGCGGCGTGCTTCGGATTGATCTGCTCTGCGCATCTTGGCCGGGATGAGGCTTTGAGCGGCGGCTGACAATTTCCTGCCTCTAATCAGCCTCTCTCGTTGATTTTTGTTTCGCGCTGGCTAGTGTCGCCGCAAAATCATTCCTCGGGAGGAAACTCAATATGACAGGCATTGGCCGCAAGACCGATACATGGGGCTCACGCTTCGGATTCATTATGGCAGCGGTGGGTTCCTCCGTTGGCTTGGGTAATTTTTGGCGTTTTCCATACACCGCAGGTGAGAATGGCGGCGGTGCGTTCATCCTGATCTATCTGGTCTGTGTCTTGGTACTTGGTTTACCAGTACTGATGGCTGAGTATGGCATGGGTCGCAAATCAGGCATGTCGGCGATTGAAGGCGTGCATTCGCTGGCGCGAGCTGAGAGCAAGAGTTCCAATTGGGGCGCGCTCGGTTGGATTGGGTCACTGGCGGCGTTCTTTATCTTGACTTTCTATATGGTGATTTCGGCCTGGGTGATTGATTTCATACCGCAAGCGTTCAGCGGTGTATTCTCTGGTTTCACTGACGAGGCTGCGCGCCAGACTGCTGCAGCTCAAGCGCTTGATCCGAAGGCCGCTATTGTCACCATGGCGGATGTTTCCGGACAGAACTTTGCGGCGACAATTGGCGATCGCGGACGGATATTGTTCTGGCTCGCTACCTTTATCGCCTTGAACACGTTCATCGTGGCGCGCGGCGTTAAGGGTGGGATTGAGCGGGTCGCGACGATCCTGATGCCGATCTTCTTCGTGCTGCTGATTGGCATGGTGATTTACGCGATGAAAGTTGGCGATGTTGGAAAGACGGTCAGCTTCCTGCTCACGCCGGACTTCTCTGAGGTTGGGTTTGGGACAATACTGGCTGCGGTTGGGCAGGCCTTCTTCTCAATCGGTGTTGGCTCATGTTTGATGATTACATACGGCGCGTACATGTCATCTGACATGAATATTCCGCGCTCATCGATGATTGTGGCTGGTGCAGACACAATGGTTGCGATCATCGCAGGGTTCGCAATCTTCCCAATCGTATTTGCGTTCGGTGCGGACGCAGCAGCTGGACCGGGATTGTTCTTCATCTCTCTGCCATTGGCATTTGGCTCTATGCCATTCGGTGCATTGGTTGGCGGCGCGTTCTTCACGTTGGCTTTGTTTGCAGCGTTTACATCGTCGATCTCACTGATGGAGGTCGGCGTATCATGGCTCGAAGAACGCCAAGGCGTGACCCGTCCCGGTGCCGCAATAGGGGTTGGCTTTGTCCTGTTCATGATCGGCGCTGGTTATGTCTATTCCAGTGATTATATCGACTTCACCGACTTTATTACTGGCAACATTATGCTGCCGCTGGGCGGTCTTCTGGTTGCGGTATTTGCCGGTTGGGTGCTTAGCCGAAGCATGATGACGACAGAGTTTGGCGAAGGCACGATCATGAACCTGTGGCGGTTCGCCGTGCGCTGGGTCGTGCCGCCGGCGCTGGCATTCATTCTGGTGTTTGGTTCATTGGATGTGGCTCAGAATAATGGCTGGATTGATTTGCCCGAAGGTGTGCTGACAAGCATGCTTGGCCCGAACAAAGTGGTGCCGAGCTGATAACAAGAAGCCCTCGCCGTTTGGCGGGGGCTTCTTGTATTTGGTGGGCTTAGGTAAAGCGTCGTCCGAAATCGCGCGTGGCGCGAATCAGTTTATCGACAATGCCGGGCTCAAGGCTGGAATGGCCAGCGCCGGGGATGATGTGCAGGTCGGCATTCGGCCAAGCTTTCTTTAACGCCCAAGCTGAAGATAGCGGTGTGACCACATCATAGCGTCCGTGCACAATAATGCCGGGTGTATCGCGGAGTTTGGCGGCGGCCTGATCAAGCAACCAACTGTCGCTTTCAAAGAAACCCTTATTGACGAAATAGTGGCATTCAATCCGCGCAAAGGCGTCGGCGAAATCATCTTCCTCGAAACGTTTGGGGCGGCTGGTTGGGCCTTGAATGGTGATCGTCTCGCCTTCCCAGCAGGCCCAGGCTTTGGCAGCTTCGATACGCTCGGCATAATTTTCACCCGTCAGGCGCCTGTGAAAGGCAGTGAGCAGGTCATCGCGTTCTGCCTCAGGAATGGGCGCGATATAGCGGTCATAAGCGTCCGGAAAGAGGCGACTGGCACCGCTTTGGTAGAACCACTGAATCTCGGCTTCGCTGATCAAGAAGATGCCGCGCAGGACAAGTCCAAGCGTGCGCTCAGTGTGTTTGACGGCATAAGCGAGTGATAAGGTTGAGCCCCATGAGCCGCCAAAGACGACCCATTTGTCGATGTCCAGATGCTGACGTATGACTTCGATGTCATTGACCAGTGCCCAAGTATCATTCTCGCGGAGTTCAGAATGCGGGGTGGATTTTCCGCAACCGCGCTGATCCATCAGGATGATGCGATAGATGGCAGGGTCGAAGAAGCGGCGCATTTCCGGCGAAGATCCACCCCCGGGCCCGCCATGCAAGCCAATCACCGGCAAACCGTTGGGATTGCCAGATTCTTCCCAGTATATTTCATGGAGATCAGACACGCGCAGAAAGCCGCTGCGGCGTACATCGATAGGTGCATAAAGTTTGAGCATTTTTAGCCTTTGTTCACGACCTCTTCACCTATCGACTGTCATGTAATGAATAAAGGGTATGGACGGGGTTTTTATCATCTGTATGAATTAATACAGGTGTGGGATTTTTTAGTGGCGGGTATTTTGCCAATGCGTAGTGTTGCCTTCAGTCTTATCGCCATCATGCTCATTCCTGCGTGCGCGACCGTTTCCATGGTTCCGGGACAAGCGGTTGTTGAAACGAGTGCCACCGCCGAACAAACCAGTCTCCGAAATATTTGTAATGCTTATGTGAAGCAAGCCAAGGCAGAACACTGGGTGACCCCATCAACAGGTATTCTAGGGCTTGCAAAAGTCCTGATCGATGGCGCCTCTGACAAAGATAATACACGCAAAAATTATGCTGACATTATCGAAGCTGAAACAGCCGATGTAACAGTGCTGCATGCCCGGTTTCTGACGGATATTGGCGCGGCTCGGGTTGGTTTGGACGCGGTCAATGCCGAGGCTATCAGTTTTATGGCGACCTCAACCGAAACTAAAGCCAGTTTGCGTAAGGATGTTGTCAGTTTTGAAGGCGCGCTGGTTTCGGCACAAAAGAGCCGCCGCAACTTTGCCAAGGCGATCTCTGTTGTCGCCAAACGTAGTGATGTCAGCCTTGTCGAGATTGATGCTAGCTTGGCTGCGTTCGATACGACCATCGATAGTGCTCGAGATATCGCGAACCAGCTTGCTAATGCGCATGCGAGTATAGCTTCAGAGACTGCTACCTCTTAGGCCCTGTAGGGCTTTTCTACACATTCAACTTCCATGCTGCGACGAGGATGCTCGCCAGACGATCTGTGCGTGTTCGGACAATTTCTGGTGTCCAGGTGACTTGATCCTTAAGGTCGCGGGTTAGAGCATATTCTGGCTCACCGTCTTGGAAGTAGAGCGCCTTCTTTTCTTCGAACGAACCATTGTCAGCTTTCTGATTGGCATTCTGCGAGAGCAGGACAAAGTTACCAATGGTTTCGCAAAGCTCGCGGTGAACAGCGGGCGATGGCCATGAATTGTGCCAAGGCGAGTCTTCCGGCAGGTTGCGTGGTAGAACGTGTTCAACGGTTGCGCCATCGTCAGGGCTGAGGGCGCGACCACCTTCAATCGCGGCATTGAGACGAAGCGCAATGGCCCGGCGCTGGCCAAAAGCGCCGAACCGGCCATGCAGGCGGCCTTCCATCTTCCGGCACTCATCGCGCGACAAGAATAGCGGACCGCGATCAGCCAGAACAGTCTTTGGCCTGTCGGCGGCATCCGAGATACGGCCATAGCGCTTCAGCCTTTGCTTGCGCTCAGTAACCACCAGCATCATCGCGAACGCAAAACGCTCCAGTTTGATGAAGAAATCGAGGGCCGTTTGCGGATTACCATCATGCGTAACCAGAAAGCGCAGGGCGGGCGCGCGCCAAAGCTGGTGATCTATCAAGCGTAAATGGTTTAGCGGGATACGCACCGCATCGCTAAGCTCACCAAAATCCGGGTCACCTTTTGAGATTGTGACATAGGCATCGACATAGGCAGGTAGTTCGGTGGTCAGGAAGTTGCGGGCATCGGTGCGACCGAGGACCGCCTTGCGAAAGCCGGTTGGGCCGGTCGGTGCGCTACGGCTATGTAAAACTCGAATCTGACCGAGTAGGTCGTCAAAACCAGATCCGCCAAGACGTGCTTCATGTTCAGACCATTGGCGTGAGAACTTGTTGGCTTCGGAGACTGTCAGGTTTGAGCGCTCAAGCAGGTCGGTCTTGATGATGTCGTGGCTGTTTGGCGCTTTGCCGCGTGTATTCAGGACTTTGAAGACAGTATAGCCGCCATCCCAGTCCTGAACTGCAACTCGAACCAGTAGCAGCCGAAGTCTGATTGTATCGGTGAGTCCGCGCCGGTCCTTTACACTCATGTTTTTGACCGCGCTCATGAGGAACTCGGTATTCCCGTGCATGCGTTTCTGACTCTCGCTATCATTCGGCTCAACGTCATTTCGCAGGGTCGCGCCGCGCGCCTGAACGGCTTCGCGAAAGAATGGACCATCGATGTGGTTGAGCGAGATACGCCAGGCAACGCCTTTGTCGAGCAGGCCATTCTTCTCGTCAGCGATCATCGCATGCAAGGCGTCAGCGTGGGCCTGATCGGTTTCCAGATCGCGCAGGACAGCGAGAAGTATGGTTAGCGTGGTCAGCCTTTGCTGGCCGTCAACGATCAGCAGGCGACCGCTATCTTCGCGGACCAGAACAATTGCACCGATGAAATGAGCGGCGCCATTCTCGTTTGCTTCCTGAAGATCACTCAACAGGTCGTTGGCTTCTTCCTTGTCCCACGAATAGCTGCGTTGATATGGCGGCATCGCCATTTCGATACCGGGGCGCAACAGCTCAGAAAGCGTGCTTTCTTGCGCGCGTAGTCCTTGTGTCATTTTATGCGTCTCTCACTCTACCCACCAAATTTGAGTTATAGCTAGACAAGTGAAGCGTGCGCTTCAATTAGAAGTCACATGCAATTCGTTCGTATTCGCGCGAACGTATCTAAGAGGTCACAGATTAGTATGAAATGGATGACAGTTGAGGTTGACGGCGTGGCTCGCGCTGGTTTGTCGCGCGGCGATGAAGTAAAACTGATGCCGCCCGGACCCTTGGAACAATGGCTGGGTGATCTGGAGGCGGCGCAGACGCGAGCCGGCGAGGGCGGGACGGTCATGTTGTCAGAAGCCGTGATACGCCAACCGATTATCCGGCCGGGGAAAATTCTGGCGATTGGACTTAACTATGCAGCGCATGTTGCGGAGTCTGTTTCGTTTATCAAGAATGATGCGCCGGGCGTACAGAAATGGTTCAACAAGCAATCGACGGCAGCCAATGGCCCGTTCCAGTCCGTAGATCTGCCAGCCGTGTCCGATCAACTCGACTATGAGGCGGAATTGGTTGTGATCATTGGCAAGCGCGGGCGCCATGTACCGGAAAGCCGGGCGATGGAGCTTGTGGCTGGGTTCACATGTGGCTGTGATTATTCGGTGCGCGATTGGCAGAAGGCGAGCCCAACCATGATTATGGGCAAAGGGTTTGATAGCCATGCACCATTTGGTCCGTATCTGGTCACACCAGATGAGATAGATAACCTGAACGCGCTGACGATTGAAGGACGAGTGAATGGTGAAGTGCGCCAAAGTGCTAAGATCGGCGATATGACTTTCTCGATTGCACAGCAGATCGCGCATCTGACAGCGGCCTTCACGCTTGAGCCCGGCGATGTGATATTCACCGGGACGCCAGCTGGGGTTGGGGCAGGGCACACGCCGCCGAAATGGCTGAAGGCGGGAGATGTTGTGCGAGTTGAGATTGAGGGTATTGGCGCGTTAGAGAATACGATTGTTGCAGAACAGCAGCGTACGGTGATCGGATGATACATTGTGCTCAGCGCTGGGTGAGGATGGCTATACGCGGCTGGTGGCTTGGCTTGGCTATGGTGATGCTGGCCTCTTGTGGCGGGCCCGAGACGGCGAACCCTGACACAAGGCCGAGTATCTCCCCGGAGGATTTCGCTTTGGTACCATGCGGCCCTGCGCGTGCTGATCGGCCTTGTGTTCTGGCGGTGGCTGGCGGCAAGCGTATCTTGTTTGGTGCGCCGGCTGGCGTGTCAGCGACCTTGGCCGATGCGGATTTACGGCAGCTAGATGCGGTGATGCTGTTTTCGCTGCATGCGGTCGATATTGAGGGGCTGGATGAGGTGCGCAATGCGAGCTGGCATGCCGGGCGTAGCGAGCCGCTATTGGTGGTTGGACCAGAGGGAACGCTCGGCGTGGTCGAGGCTCTGAACGCCGCATTTGAGCAGGCCGACGCATTGCGGGTGGTTGAAGAGGGTATGCCGCCGGGAGGCTATGACGCGGCGGTTCTGGTTGGGCGTGAGGTGGTGCGTGGGGCGTCTGCCCCGGTGTTTGATACCGGGGATGTCAGGGTTTTCAGTTCGCCGATGCAGATGGCTATAGAATATGTCGGTAAGACTGCTGAAACGCGGGCCGCAATTGTCATTTACTCGTGCATGCTTCTGCGCTCGGAACAGAACGGCGTGCCAGTTGTATCTTCGCCAGTTCGCACATTAGGCTGTGGAACCGATGATCTGTCATGGCCTCTGAACGAGACCGTATTCATTGTTAAAAGTGAGTAGCTGAAAAAGCGACGGGGTCCCGCTTGCGCAGAACCCCGATCTCCCCCGAGACGCCCCCATCCGGCCAAAAACTGGCCGTGGACCTGAGCGGTCGAGATATGAGCTTTTGGTTAAGAAGTGTTGATGGCTGTGTCAAATGCCGCGCTGCAAGATTCGATTAACCTGTCAGGATTGTGATGTTTTGATCACGGTTACCGTCGGTGTTGACATTCTCCTCCATATAGTTAGTTAGATAACAAACTATATGGAGTTTAATATGCTTTCACGACGTGGGTTTCTGGTTTCAGGCGGGGCAGTAGCAGTCGTTACAGGGCTTGGCGTCACGGGCTGTGCGCATGGACCGGGCATGGCGCGGGCGCGTGAGCCGTGGTCGCAAGCTGGTCAGAGTTTTGGCGATCTGCGACTGGATGCGCTTGCTTATGCGATCCTGGCGCCGAACCCGCATAATCGCCAACCATGGATGTTCGACCTGGTTGGGGAGAACCAGATCGACGTCTATTGCAATCTGGATAAGCGGCTGGATGATACCGATCCGTTCGATCGCCAGATCACCATTGGCTTTGGCTGTATGCTGGAATTACTGCGCATGGCGGGTGCCGAGCAGGGTTATGAAACTGATATTGTAGCGT
>Ga0256847_1000936_pt1 | contig 16244 bp, 14 predicted proteins | sample TeddybearmetaG_FD_189099 | JGI IMG/M metagenome (GOLD analysis project Ga0256847, IMG submission 189099) | Hydrothermal vent microbial communities from East Pacific Rise, Pacific Ocean - Teddybear | ecosystem: Environmental > Aquatic > Marine > Hydrothermal vents | place: Pacific Ocean: East... | reverse complement strand
TGAATTTCTATTTTTTTGTTTTTCTGAGCTAAGGATGTAATTTCTTCAAAAAAACTGTAAACGACCTGTATTAATTTGGTTTCAGAAGAGCTTGAAAAAAAAGGCTTAATCATAAAATAAATTCACAAAAAAAATCAACATTTAATCTTTACTAAAATTACTAATAAATAATTAACAAAAAAAACTCACGCCGTAAGCGTGAGTTTTTTATTAATAAATTATAAATATTCTTATGCATCAATATTCGCATAGATTGCATTCTTTTCGATAAATTCTCTACGAGGCGGTACCTCATCTCCCATAAGCATCGAGAAAACTCTATCGGCTTCAGCTCCATTATCGATTACAACTTGGCGTAATGTTCTAAATTCAGGATTCATGGTTGTGTCCCATAATTGAATAGCATTCATCTCTCCAAGACCTTTATATCGCTGTATTTTACAACCATCACCAAATTTAGCAACAATTGCATCGCGCTCATCATCATCCCAAGCATATTCTTTTTTCGCCCCTCTTTTAACTAAATATAAAGGAGGTGTAGCTATATAAATATGACCATTCTCAATTAATTCTTTCATATACCTAAAGAAGAAAGTAAGAATTAAAGTTTCAATATGACTACCATCTACATCGGCATCACACATAATCACAACTTTATGATAGCGTAATTTTTCTAAATTAAGTGCTTTACTATCTTCTTCGGTTCCAATAGTTACACCTAGTGCTGTAAAAATATTTCGAATTTCTTCGTTTTCAAATACCCTGTGTTGCATGGCTTTTTCGACATTCAATATTTTTCCACGAAGTGGTAAAATTGCTTGAAACATTCGATCACGACCTTGTTTTGCAGTACCTCCTGCCGAATCTCCCTCGACAAGAAACACTTCACATTTTTCTGGATCTTGTTCAGAGCAATCTGACAGTTTTCCAGGAAGTCCGCCGCCACTCATAACTGTTTTGCGCTGAACCATTTCACGAGCTTTAGTAGCAGCGTGTCTAGCTTGCGCTGCAAGAATTACTTTTTGAACAATAATTTTTGCATCATTTGGGTTTTCTTCTAGATAATTTTCTAGCATTTCTGAAACTGACTGACTAACTGCTGAAGAAACTTCTCTATTACCCAATTTTGTTTTGGTTTGACCTTCGAACTGAGGCTCCCCAACTTTTACAGAAATAATAGCTGTTAATCCTTCACGGAAATCATCTCCCGCAATATCAAACTTCAGTTTATCTAACATTCCTGAAGCATCGGCATATTTTTTTAAGGTATGCGTTAAGCCTCTTCTAAAACCTGAAAGATGCGTTCCACCTTCATGTGTATTAATATTATTTACATACGAGTGTAGATTTTCAGTATACGAAGTATTGTAAATCATGGCAACCTCAACAGGTGTTCCATTTTTCTCGCCTTCCATATGAATTACATCGCTAATAAGTGATTCTCGAGTTTCATCTAAAAAACGAATAAATTCTCTTAAACCTTCAGTACTATGGAATGTATCTGCAATAAATTCACCTTTTTCATCGGTGTTTCTTTTATCGGTAATAGTTATTGTAATTCCTTTATTTAGGAAAGACAATTCTCTCATTCTATTAGCAAGTGTTTCGTAATTAAATTCGATTGTTTGCTTAAAAATTTCAGTATCTGGTCTAAAAGTAATAATAGTACCTCTAAAATCTGTTTCGCCAACAGGCTTTACAGGATACATTGTTTTTCCTTGTTCATACTCTTGCTCCCATATTTTACCTTCGCGATGTATAGTAGCCTTTAAATGTATAGAAAGTGCATTTACAACTGATACCCCAACTCCGTGTAATCCTCCAGAAACTTTATACGAATCTTTATCGAATTTTCCACCAGCACCAATCTTGGTCATTACAACTTCTAATGCTGAAACGCCTTCTTTTTTATGAAGGTCGACCGGAATCCCTCTACCGTTATCTGTTACAGAAACCGAATTATCTTCATTAATAATTACATCGATGGCATCACAATAGCCCCCCATTGCTTCATCGATAGAGTTATCTACTACTTCATATACCAAATGATGAAGCCCACGAACACCAACATCACCAATATACATTGATGGCCTCATTCGTACGTGCTCCATACCCTCTAATGCCTGAATACTATCGGCGCCGTAACTATCTTTTTTTTGTTCCTCGCTCATATAAATTTTGCTAGTTTTTTATCAATTATTTGATAACGAACAAATATAACAAAACAGTCAGTAAAATAAAGGGATTCGGCAACCTATAAGCCTTAAGTTATTAACAATTTTTGTAAAAAAAAAGATGAAAAAAAATCATATAATTTTCATGTTAAAAAGGACTTCATTTTTATTTAAATTTAGGAGATGACTTCATTGTAAAAAAGAGTAATTTCAAAACAAGCATATCTTAACATTTCTTTACAAAAAAGTAAGTTTAACAAAATTTAAAGACTAATAAGTTTAGTTTAAATTAATTTTACATTTCAAAATCAAACAAAATGAAAAAAACAACCTTAATTTCTATTATTTCTTGTGCATTTATTATGCTTTTAACGACAAACGCTACTGCACAAAAATTCAACAAACTTGATGTGAGTCCGTTAGACATTGCATCCTATCCTTCTAGTTACAAAGACGCTAACAAGGACTTAAAAATTATTTATAGCCGACCACAATTAAAAGGAAGAGCGCTAAGCGAACTTGCTCCTAATGGAAAAGTTTGGAGAACGGGTGCTAATGAAGCTGCCGAATTGGTGCTTTACAAAGATTTTAATTTAGGAAGTACAAAGCTAAAAGCGGGAACTTATACAGTTGCTGCGATTCCTGGTGAAACCGAATGGACAATCATTGTTAATTCTGATTTAAATACCTGGGGTTCTTATTTTTACAAAGAGGCGAATGATGTTGCTCGAATTACTGTTCCTGCAACAACTTCGGAAGAATCGTTAGAAGCGTTTTCGATTGTAATTGAAAAAGCAGATAATGGTGTTGTAATGCATTTAGGTTGGTACACGGTTCGTGTTGCTGTACCTTTTACTAATAACTAAATTATGATTTTGGGGTCATTGAGTATCAGCTTTGCTGATGTATCGAAATGACCCTGATTTTTTAGTCCCTTTCGATACAATTTTCAATTAAATTTGAAAATATTGTCTGTTCGAGCGCAGTCGAGAACTATTTCACCTAATAAAGAGATAAGCCCCTCGACTGCGCTCGGGGGGACATTTTTAAGGAATATTTAAATACTTATGTGTTTGTAATGAAATTTTCCATTTTGGGTTTTTCATTACAAAATCTACTATAAGCGGTACCATTTTATCACTATTACTCCACTCGGGTTGTAAGTACAAAATGCAATCGCTATTTACCTTCGTCGCCTGCTCTTCTGCAAAACGAAAATCGTCGTTATTAAAAACAATTATTTTTAACTCATTGGCAACTTTATAGACTTCAGTTTTAGGAAGTTTTATTTTTTTAGGCGAAAGACAAATCCAATCCCAAGAACCTGATAAAGGATAGGCTCCCGAGGTTTCAATATGTACTTGCATTCCTTTTTCTTTCAACGAATTTGTCAAGGGTTTCATATTCCACATAAGTGGTTCGCCACCAGTTACAACAATAGTTTTAGAATGTTTTGAAGCATTAATAGCAATAGCTTCAATTTGGGTTGGAGGATGTAAATCGGCGTTCCAACTTTCTTTAACATCGCACCAATGACAACCAACATCGCAGCCGCCAATTCGAATAAAATAAGCAGCTGTTCCTTTATAATAACCTTCGCCTTGAATGGTATAAAACTCCTCCATTAATGGAAGCATCTCGCCGCAATCAACCTTCTTTTTTATTTCTTTGTTCATCGATGCAAAGATACTTTTTAAAGTTGGAAGCAGGTAAATTGCAAAGAGAAGTTTTTATTTATTGAAAGACTACTATTGCTTAATTAATTTTAATGTTTTTTGTTGAGTTTTAGTTTGTATTATCACTAAATAAACGCCATTACTTAAACTTGATGTAGGTAATTGTAAATTATTTTGATTTATATTATTTAGTTGATATAGTTTTTTACCTGTTATATCAATAATAGATATAGAAATCGATTCTTTTAAATTATTTAATAAAAGGTTTACTATACCATTTGTAGGGTTAGGATATAATATAAAAAGCTCGTCTATATTATTTTCAAGGATTCCTAGCACACTATTTTTATAAACACGTACGTGTCCAGAATTATCTCCATTAATTCCATCATTTAAGGTAGCTCCAATTGCGACTATAGAACCATCGGCGCTTAAATCAAGAGAAGTACTAGAAATATCAATAGCAGCTTCACCATCTATATCGCTTCCTATTTGTATCCATGTATCTATATCGTATTGAAAAACCCGAACATGACCAGCTCTATCTCCGTTGTCATCATTTCCAAGGGCTCCTATTGCTACAATAAATCCATCTTCGCTGATACTAAGATGACTACCTGAATAATCTTCAATATTTTCACCAATAATATCCTCTCCAAATTGCACCCATTCTTCATCAGAGTATTGAAAAACACGAACGACGCCTGCTTCATGACTATTTTGAGATGCACCAATTGCAATAATAGTACCATCAAAATTTAAACCAATACTGCCTCCCGAAAAATCTCCAGCATCTCCATCAATATTAGCTCCTAATTGATTCCAGGTTCCTTCTTCAAATTTAAAAATGCGAGTATGACCAGCATTCTCACCGTTATCATCATTTGTTGTGGCTGATATTGCTAAAATAGTACCATCTGCACTTAAACTAATATCACGACCAAATTCATCTCTTGCGTTTTCTCCATCAATATCATCTCCAATTTGCACCCAATCACCGCCTTCAAATTGAAAAACTCTTACATGACCAGCGTCAACTCCATTACCATCATTAAGTATTGCTCCTATTGCAAGAATTGAACCATCTGCACTTAAACTAACTACCCAACCAAAATGATCGAAAGCTGCTTCTCCATCTATATCAATTCCCATTTGGACCCATTCATCTGCTTCATATTTAAAAACACGAACATGACCAGACTCCTCTCCATTCCCATCATTATAATGTGCTCCTACAGCCAAAATAGAACCGTCATCACTTAAGCTAACTGATTGTCCGAAAAAATTAATTTCGTCTTCTCCATTAAGATCATTTCCTAATTGCACCCAAGTTTCATCAAGGTTTTGATATACGCGTACTTGCCCAGCGGCCGAACCATTATCATCATTTTGTTGTGCCCCAATTGCTACAATAGATCCATCTGAACTTAAACTAACTCTACCAGAATTTTCACCTTCAGTCTCTCCATCAATATCCTCTCCAATTTGCATCCATTGCGCTTGTAATGTCATAGCAAATAATAACAATAAAGTAAGTAGTAGTATCTTTTTCATAATATTTTTTTTAATTAATATTTTAAACTAAGGTAGTAAGCAATATTCAAAATAAGGAAATACCGATAAAATATTACTATGAAATATAATTTCTTTGTTCCGATAATTAAACCTACTTTTTTACCGCCACCACTTCAATTTCAATTTTCGCGCCTCTTGCTAAAGCTTCGGCAGCAAAAGTGGTTCGTGCAGGTTTCTGCGGAAAATAGCTTTTGTAAATTTCATTAAATGTTGAAAAATCTTCTATATTATCTAAAATCACCGTTACTTTTACAACATCACTCATTAATAAATTGTGCTGTGCCAAGACCTCTTTTATATTCTCAAGTGTTTGTCTCGTTTCGGTTTTTATACCGCCAGAAACTAAGGTTCGTGTTGTGTGATTCATTCCTATTTGTCCAGACAAGAAAAATAAATTTTCGACTTGTACAGCATCACTAAATGGCGCATCTGCTTTTTTAGGTTCGTGCGATTTATAAAAAATAACCTTCTCAACTTCATTTGTAGTATTTATTTCTGAAGGAGTTTTATTGTTACAAGAACTGTTTCCGAAGAAAAAAAACAACATACAAATAGTGATGAAATATTTCATGAGTAAAATTTTAAGATTTTAAAGTACGGAATATTTCAATAGCTTAAAGACAATTACTATTTTTATCAAAATTTATTTAGATGAGCAAAAAGGAAGAATTTTTTAATCATATTGAAAGTGGTTACACAACAAAAGGTGAATATATAACTTTAGGCGCTGCAATGCTTGAGGGCGAGACTATGACAAACGCCTTTATTAAAATACCTTTAAAAACCCTAAATAGACACGGTTTAATAGCTGGTGCAACGGGTACAGGAAAAACAAAAACGCTTCAGGTTTTAGCTGAAAATTTATCGGATAAGGGGATTCCTGTGTTATTAATGGATATGAAAGGGGATTTAAGTGGAATCGCACAACCGAGTCCGGGGCACCGAAAAATCGATGAGCGACACGAAAAAATTGGAATTCCATTTGAAGCAAAAAAGTTTCCAGTTGAAATTTTAACGCTTTCAGAACAAAATGGTGTACGCCTTCGTGCAACTGTTTCAGAATTTGGACCTGTGCTGCTTTCGAGAATTTTAAATGTTTCTGAAACGCAATCGGGAATTATTTCGGTACTGTTTAAATATTGCGATGACAATAAGTTGCCGCTACTTGATCTTAAAGATTTTAAAAAAGTATTGCACTATGCAACCAATGAAGGCAAAAAAGAATTAGCCGATGAATATGGCAGAATTTCGCCCGCCTCTACTGGTTCAATTTTACGTAAAATAGTGGAGCTCGAACAACAAGGAGGGGATTTGTTTTTTGGCGAAAAATCTTTTGATACAGGCGATTTGCTTCGTGTAGATGAAGACGGAAGAGGTTATATTAATATTGTGCGATTAACCGATATACAAGATCGCCCAAAATTATTTTCGACTTTTATGTTAAGTCTATTGGCCGAAATATATTCGACATTTCCAGAGCAAGGTGATAGCGGAAGACCTGAGCTTGTTATTTTTATTGATGAGGCGCACCTAATATTTAATGAAGCAAGTGACGCCTTACTCGACCAAATTGAAAGTATAGTAAAGTTAATTCGTTCTAAAGGTGTTGGCTTATATTTTGTAACCCAAAATCCGACCGACGTACCAGACGCAGTACTGAGTCAATTAGGTTTAAAAGTGCAACACGCACTTCGTGCTTTTACAGCAAAAGATAGAAAAGCAATAAAATTAACTGCCGAGAATTACCCAATATCAGAATATTACGACACGGCACAATTACTAACATCGTTAGGAATTGGTGAAGCGTTAGTTTCGGCTTTAAATGAAAAAGGAATTCCTACGCCACTTGCAGCAACAATGCTTCGTGCGCCAATGAGTAGGATGGATATTTTAGAAGAAGATGAACTTAAAGACCTCGTTTCAAATTCGAAATTAGCAAAACATTATAATGAAGATATTGATCGAGAAAGTGCTTATGAAATTTTAAATGAAAAAATTGATATAGCCGAACAAAAGGAGGCTAAAGAAAAAGCACGTAAAGAAAAAGATGATTTTAAACGTTCTACTTCAAGGTCTTCATCAAGAAGTAGAAGCAGACGAAGTACGAGACAAAACCCTATAGTAAAAGTTTTATCAAGTCCGACAGTAATTCGTAGTGTCTTGGGAATATTAGGAAAATTATTACGTTAAATTTAAACTAAACATACAATATGAATAAAAATATAATACTATTAGCAGCTGCAGCATTGCTTTTTATACAATGTGATACCGAAAAAAATCCATTTTTAATAACTAAAGGAAATATTGGTTTATTGAGTAATACCATACAAATACACCAATTAGATTCGGTTTATGAACAAGATTCGATTGTTGCAATTGGAAATAACAGCACCTTGTTGTTTTCGGGAGGCGACATTGATATTTATGAAAAAGGCGGAATAAAACTACTTACTCTTTCGCCCGAAATTGAAAAAGATTCGACCTCTTTGATTCGTAATATTCGTGTTTTAGACGATCGTTTTGTAACCGAAAAGGGATTAAATTTATCGAGTACTTTTAAAGATGTAAAAGACAATTATACTATAAGTAGCCTTCAAAATACAATAAGTTCGGTTGTCGTGTTTTTAGATGAAATAAATGTTTTTATAACGATAGACAAGCAGCAGCTCCCAGAAAATGCACGCTACACGACTAGTAAAATTGAGGTGACTCAAGTTCCTGATACGGCAACATTTAAATACTTTATGATTGGTTGGGATTCTTTAGAAGAGAAAACCCAAAAAGATGAATAATTAAAAATATTACGTCTTAAATTAACAAAAATTTAGCATTGCAAATATTTTAAAAACCTTCCTTGTGGAAGGTTTTTTTGTACATTACTCTTTCATCAAAAAAGAAAAGTTATGAAAAAGTTTTTACTACTTATATTCCTGCCATTTTTTATGAATGCTCAAAACTCCACTCAATTCAATTATGCTGTTAGTGACGAAAATCCATATGGAAAACTAAATCCTGAAGCACCTAAAGAAGTTGGCGATTACGCACCCTTAATTGGACTATGTGATTGCATATCAACTAGATTAAAAGCAGACCAAACCTGGGGGGAGCCACAAAATATGACGTGGACTTTTAAATACATCATGAATGGTTTTGGTGTACAAGATGAAACTTTAAAAGAAGATGGCGGACACACAGGAAGCATTCGTCAATTTATTGCCGATAGTAGTAAATGGTATGTTCATTATTATTCGAATAAGAGTCCGTCGGCAGTATTATCTGTTTGGGAAGGAGGAAAAAGAGGCGACAGCATAGTTTTATACAGAGAGCGAAAAGCACCAAATGGCATGGACGGTTTTTACAGAATAACGTTTAGCAATATGAGCAAAGAAGGATTTAACTGGATTGGCGAATGGGTTGATACTACAGAGTCGGTTATTTTTCCAACTTGGAGAATAAAATGTAGAAAAAGGAAAAATACACCGTAGAAAAAATAAGAAGAAGTACTCTAATAAAGAAAATACTTCATCATTTAGAAAAAATTAATGGTGATTGGAAAATATTTTTAGATATTTGGAATAGAATTTAAACACCAACCATGAAAAAACTATTCATTCTTTCGCTACTTTTTATTTTTATTACTAGCTGTAAAAACAATATAGAAACTCCAGAAGCAGTTTCTGTAAATGAAACTATTGAAACAGCTCCTGAAACTACACCTGAAAAAGAGGTTTGTAAAAACGAAGCCATTTTTGGTGATACAACTATTTGTCTCCCAGAAATTGAGGGTATAATTGATGGCTATAAAAACCCAAAAATAAAAGCTCATGCCAATCAATTTGCAGATGACCAAAATATAATTTTGGCCTATTATTTAACAAACGAAACTTACGAAAAGGCCGATGATATAGAAAACACTTCATACGATAATTACTATAAAGTATATGCTGCAAATGCTGCTAGAAATTATAATATGACCATGTCAGAATTAAATGAAATGATGAAAATGATGACGGGTGGTTTTCTAGATAAAACCATGGAAGATGTTAATAAAACCCTAGACAACAATATTCAATTAGGGCAGCCAATACTTATAGATCGATATTCTACTAATAGTAATTCTTCATCTTTAGTAATTTTAATGGATGTTGAAACTGCCGAAAATTCAAAAACCTTGGCAGTTACTATTAATGCACTCCGTATAAAAAATAGGCTTGTTTTTATGGCGCATTATTTAAATTATAAAGACGAAAAAACATTTAAAAAATTAAAAGAAAATACAACTACTTTTATTAATTCTTTTATTGAAACAAACTACTAAACTTTTATGTTAACAACCGAAGAAAAAAACCAATATCGAAATGATTTATTTAGGCATTTAGATGGAATTGCTGTGGCTCCTGTAGCATACACGCTAAAAGAAAAAGGAGTTTTAGATTTTATTTTGTTGAAAGCACATTGTAAACTTGAAGATCTTACCAAAAAATTTAAAGCCAATGAAGGGTATCTAAATATTGGCTTACGGATGCTTGCCTCTCAAGGATGGTTACAGTATAAACTTGACAATAAAACAAATTCGATTACAATTTCTAAAAATGAAAAAAGTGAAGTTGCTTTTAACTTTGTTCATTTGTACAAAGACGTAGTTCATTTTATGAAAACTTCGGAAGGGTTCCATCCAAGAAGTATCGAAGTTGAAGAGTTTACCTTTTTAAACCGAATTTTTAATAACTATAAAAATAACGAATACGCACCAAACTCTACAAATAAGGAAGAGCGTGCTATACAAGAGCAAATTGCAAAACATATTGAAGGTGTTATAGTAGGGCCAATAACAGTTATGCTAGGTATGGACGGGATGTTTCATAAGTATTTTATGGAGGCTTCTTTTAGTGCAGAAGAGTATCATGAAGATCCGATTAGCTTTAGTAAAATTTTAGATTTCTTTTGTTTTTTAGGATGGTTTACAAAAAATAACGACCATTATAAATTTACAAAAAAAGGATTCTTTTATGCCCAAAGATCTTCGGCTTATGGCGTTACAGTTTCTTATATTCCAACGTTTAGACGTGTGGATGAATTAATTTTTGGTAATGCTAACATATTAAGAAGTTCGATTCCCAACTCGGCCGAAATTCATGTAGATCGCGAAATGAATGTTTGGGGAAGTGGAGGTGCACATTCGGCTTATTTTAAAAAAATTGATGAAATTATCGTCGATATTTTTAACAAGCCTATTGAAGAACAACCTAAAGGAATATTAGATATGGGCTGTGGTAACGGTGCATTTCTAATTCACTTATTTGATGTTATTGAGCAACGCACACTGCGCGGACCACTTTTAGAAGAACACCCCTTGTTTCTTGTTGGTGTCGATTATAATCGAGCAGCCCTTAAAGTTACTCGCTCTAATTTGGTGAAAGCAGATATTTGGGCAAAGGTAATTTGGGGAGATATTGGTAATCCAAAGCAATTGTATGAGGATATTAAAACCAATTACGATATGGAGCTTGGAGATCTTTTAAATGTGCGAACATTCTTAGATCACAATCGCCCATGGTCACAACCAACCCAAACCGACACAAATCGAATAAGCATATCTTCGGGTGCTTTTGCTTGCTGCGGAAAACGATTAGAAAATGCTATAGTTGAACAAAACTTGAAGGAACATCTAGAGAAATGGGCTCCCTATATTAAAAACTTTGGCTTATTACTTATCGAATTACATACTATAAACCCAGATATTACTGCTCGAAACATAGGCAAAACAGCAGCAACAGCATACGATGCTACACATGGTTTTTCAGATCAATACATTGTTGAACTTGAGGTATTTAAGAAAGTACTTCGCGAAATTGGATTAGAAACAATTGACAAGTATTTCTCCAAATTTCCAGATAATGAACTGGCAACTGTTAGTATTAATTATTTAAAGAGAAACTAAAGATTTAATGACTATTACGCTCTCTTGCAATCAGGGTATTCTTTAACAACATAGCAATTGTCATAGGGCCAACACCACCTGGTACGGGTGTAATAAAAGAAGCCTTTTTACTTGCACTTTCGAAGTCAACATCGCCTTTAATTACATAGCCTCTAGGTTTTGTATCGTCTGGTACGCGCGAAATTCCGACATCAACTATAACAACATCGTCTTTTACCATATCTGCTTTTAGAAATTCTGGAATTCCGAGAGCGACAATAATAATATCGGCTTGTTTTGTTATTTCTGAAAGGTTTTTGGTATGACTATGAGTAAGGGTTACAGTACTGTTTCCAGCTGGCCCTTTCTGGCTCATTAAAATACTCATTGGGCGACCAACAATATGGCTTCTTCCAATAACTACTGTGTGTTTTCCTTTGGTTTCTATATGGTACCTTTCTAATAATTGAAGAATTCCGAAGGGTGTAGCAGGAATAAATGACTCCATATCTAAGGCCATTTTTCCGAAGTTTTCTGGATGAAAACCATCGACATCTTTATTTGGGTTTACAGCCATCAAGACTTTTTGTTCGTCGATTTGTTTTGGCAAAGGCAACTGAACAATAAACCCATCTATATCATCATTTTCATTTAAATCTTTAATTTCTTGAAGCAATTCTTCTTCGGAAGTTGTATCGGGTAAATGCACTAAAGTAGACTCAAAACCAACTCGCTCGCAGGCGCGAACTTTAGATCCGACATAGGTTAAACTTGCGCCATCGGCGCCAACCAAAACAGCAGCTAAATGCGGTACTTTCTCACCTCTATCTTTCATTTTTTGAACATCAACGGCTATTTCGTCTTTAATATCGTTTGAAGTTTTTTTACCGTCAAGAAGTATCATATATATTGGTTTTAGTTCACTAAGTTATACTATTACGCTTTTGCCTTTTAAAATCAACTCATCCCTTTCATGGCTTGCATCATTTTTCGGCCACCACCACCTTGCATCATTTTCATCATCTTACTCATTTGGTTAAATTGTTTTAGCAATTGATTTACTTCTTGAACCGAAGTACCACTACCCTTTCCAATTCGCTTCTTGCGGCTTGAGTTTATGAGTGCAGGTTTTGTACGTTCTTCTGGAGTCATAGAATGAATAATTGCTTCTATGCCTTTAAATGAATCGTCATCAATATCGACTCCTTTCATAGCTTTTGAAGCACCCGGAATCATACCAATAAGATCCTTCATATTACCCATTTTTTTCACTTGCTGAATTTGCTTCAGAAAGTCGTCGAAACCAAATTGATTTTTTGCTATTTTTTTCTGAAGCTTCCTCGCTTCTTCTTCATCAAACTGTTCTTGCGCTCTTTCAACTAAAGAAACAACATCACCCATTCCTAAAATACGATCGGCCATACGTGAAGGATGAAAGACATCGATGGCTTCCATTTTCTCGCCTGTACCAATAAATTTAATGGGTTTATTTACAACGCTTTTAATTGAAATTGCTGCACCACCACGAGTATCACCATCGAGTTTTGTAAGAATTACTCCTTCAAAATTTAAACGATCGTTAAATGCTTTTGCAGTATTCACAGCATCTTGCCCAGTCATCGAATCGACAACAAACAATGTTTCTTGTGGCTGAATTGCTTTATGAATATTTTCAATTTCTGTCATCATTTTTTCATCGACAGCAAGACGACCTGCGGTATCGACAATCACAACATTAAATCCGTTTTGCTTAGCATGTACAACAGCTGCTTTTGCAATTGCAACAGGGTCTTGATTGCCTTCATCGCTATAAACCTCAACACCAATTTGCTCACCAACTACTTGCAATTGTTTTATAGCCGCTGGACGATACACATCACAGGCAACCAAAAGTGGTTTTTTAGTTTTCTTGGTCTTTAAATAATTAGCAAGTTTTCCAGAGAACGTGGTTTTACCACTACCCTGCAAACCAGACATTAAAATGATACTCGGCGTTCCGCTTAAATTAATTCCTGCAGTCTCTCCGCCCATTAATGTAGTAAGTTCGTCTTTAACCAACTTAACCATTAATTGACCTGGATTTAGAGTAGTTAATACATTTTGACCAAGTGCTTTTTCACGAACACGAGCTGTAAACTCCTTTGCAATTTTATAATTAACATCGGCATCGAGTAATGCACGACGTACTTCTTTTAAGGTTTCGGCTACGTTTACTTCGGTGATACTTCCGTGCCCTTTTAGGACATGTAAGGCCTTATCTAATTTATCGCTTAAATTATCGAACATATTCTTTTCTATATTTTTTATTTTCCTTGCTCAACCTAATGTACAATCAACGTTTTTACAAAAGTGTAAAGTTTCGAGATATATGGATATCCCTTCGTCAAGACTTCGGAATATGGGGACAAAGATAACAATTGAGCAGGGAGTTACAAAAATGATTTTAGGAAAGATTTATTTTCTTTTTAATCTTAAAGTCAACTAGAATAATTACCGCATTATTTATTCTTAATTACAGGAAAAAACCTTACTAAAAACAGGTAAAGTCCTCTTTTATATGACATTAACTTTTTGCAACTTGCCATATCTCTTTTAAAAAAGAAGTTGATTTACATAATTTTTCACTTAATCGAAACTTTAAAATGGAACCTGAATTATTTATTAATAATGCATCAGAAATAAAAAGTATAATAAATGATATTAGTTTGTTTAATTCTAAAAGGGTGAAAATTACTATAGATTTTTTAGAATTTACTGATTTTGAAAATGAAGCATTAGAAAAAAAAATTAATAAACATTATAATACTTGTGGATGCAAGCAAGGGAAAATTACGGGTATAATAATTTTTATAAGTTTTATATTATTAGTCTCTTCAGGTATTATTTCTTTTAGCAAATTGGGCATTGTAAATACAATACTTTTATATTTTGCTTTTTCTTTTGCAATCATGTTATGTACCAAATTAATTAGTATCTGGCATGCAAAAAAATCACTTCTCAATCTATCAAATCAATTAACTAACGAAATATCTTTAACATAAAAAATATATTATGGCACGTGTTTGTAGAGAAATTCAAGAACGTATTGAGGAAACAAGAAACGAACTTCACGAAGAATGTCGAAATGTTTCAAGAACAATTTCAGAAACGATTTGTAGTTGGATGCCCTGGCCTTTTAGTGAATTATGTGAACTAGTTACTAGAGTTATTACTGAACTAGTTTGTGCAATGGTATGGGTTGTAGTTACAGTGATTAGCTGGGTTACTCGAATTGTTTGTGAGATAATACATATTATTGACTGGATAATTACTCATTTAGTTGGAATAATCGAATGGCTTGTAAATAGAATTATTTCTTTGCCAGAGCTCTTATTTTGCCTTGTTGGTGTAAATCCAGGGCGAAAAAGATATCGAATTTGCCCAATGGTTATTGCAGATGAAAGCGGAAATCCTGTAGTACCTATCGCAACAATCCAAGATCAAATTAATAGGGCAATTGCTATTTATGAAGCTTGTAATATTACTGTTATTGCTTCTCCTATAACAATTATAAGAGATAGAGCACATCTTGCAAATGGACCTGGATGTGATGGAGGTGGCTATTTTTCGGAAGATAGAATGGAAATGGAACATCTTACTTGTTGTAATGATGGGTTCCTTGCAGGTAGAAAATGTTTACGATTTCCAAGCGGACTTTTATGGCCTCGTCATATATTAAAAGCTATTTGGGTAGATAATTTAAGTACTGGGCATAGAGGTTGTTATATGCTTCCTGAATCATTTGTACTTGTAGCAGCTTCAGGAGCAATTGATACTTTGGCACATGAAATGGGACATGCTGGAGATCTTTTACATAATGATGATGATAATACAAATCTTATGTTTACTCCTGCACGAGTGGATTCTGTTATTAGTAACACTCAATGTTGTATTTTAAGAACAAGTAAATTTGTGACTTACCTTTAATGATTACACAGTAGTTTACGATTTCAAATAAAAAAGAATAAGTACATTCAAAAAAATATGTTTATTTTTAAGGTTCATAAAAGACCTTCAAAATGAAAACTTATAGAATACGTTTTACAATACTATTATTAGTTTCTTTTTTTATTCAATCATCTCTTTTTGCACAAATCTCTTCCGAAGAAATAGATAAATTGGTAGAAGATGCGTTAGAAAAATTTGACGTCGCTGGTGTGGCTGTTGGAATTGTAAAAGATGGAAAAATAGTTCATGTTAAAGGATATGGTGTAAAATCGATTGACACAAAAGCTTTAGTCGACCAACATACAAATTTTGCGATTGCATCAAACAGTAAAGCCTTTACAACTACAGCGCTTGCTATTTTAGTTGAAGAAGGTAAACTAGCATGGAATGATAAGGTAATTACGCATATTCCTGAGTTTAAAATGTACAATGCATACGTTACCGAAAATTTTAATATTCAAGATTTATTAACGCATCGAAGCGGCTTAGGGCTTGGTATTGGTGATTTAATGTTATTTCCCGATGGTGCCGATTTTACAATTGATGATGTACTTGTTAGCTTTCAGTATTTTAAACCCGAATCGGCTTTTAGAACAAAATTCGATTACGATAATCTTTTATATTTAGTTGCTGGAGAAGTAATAACACGCGTTAGTGGAATGCCTTGGGAAGCATTTGTAAAAACGCGAATTATGGAACCTTTAGGTATGGATAATTCGTATTGCACGATGTCGCAAGTACCAAAAGATGGTAATGTTGCCGTACCACATACAACAGAAACAGGATCGATTAGAACTATAGCCCATTTTGAAGATATGATAAACGGTGCAGCTGGAGGAATCATGTCGAATGTAGACGATATTAGCAACTGGATGCTAGTGCAATTAAACAAAGGAAAGTACGGCCCAAATC
>Ga0256847_1000935_pt1 | contig 16270 bp, 15 predicted proteins | sample TeddybearmetaG_FD_189099 | JGI IMG/M metagenome (GOLD analysis project Ga0256847, IMG submission 189099) | Hydrothermal vent microbial communities from East Pacific Rise, Pacific Ocean - Teddybear | ecosystem: Environmental > Aquatic > Marine > Hydrothermal vents | place: Pacific Ocean: East... | reverse complement strand
CAGTTAATCATATTAATACAACTAACTTTTGATACTTGTTTGTCAATCTCAATATATCAATGAACTTCTTAAAAAAAACCCAAACACAATTCTAATATAGTGCTTAAGCGGGTGCAAATATACAATAGTTTTTATATCCTACAACATCTTTCAAAAAAAATTTGAAAAAAATTTACACCTGTATTTCATTTACTAAATGAAGCGTTTTAAAACCTCAAAACAACAACCAACATAGGTTGTTTAAGCGGCTGCAAATATACTATGGTTTTTGTGACTCGCAAGTCTTTTTAAAAATATTTTTTAAATATTTTAATCATTCTTTATTAAGCTATTGATTTACTTAGTTTTGAGTTATTTTAGAATTTATACCTTAATATATATACACTTATAAAATTAACTTCACAAATAGCTAAAAAGGTGCTATCACAAAGATGTTTTTTATATTTATTATTTACTGTATATTTACAATCATCACTTAAAAAAGAAAGCTATGTTTATCATTTTTGGAACCAGAGGATTAAAACACGAGATTAAAGAAAGTGCTGTGTTAGCAAACGCTTGTCCTAATTGTAACGATGGAAGTTTAATAAATAAACTATATAGAAGATGGTTTACATTGTTTTTTATACCTGTTATTCCTTTAGATGTTGTTGATCGATTTTATGAATGTGATCGTTGTAAGAGTGCTTATAATGAAACTATAAAAACCATACTTGGCAAGTCGCAACAAGAACAAGATGTTGCTCAAGAACAGGCAAGGTATATTTATGCCAAAGCACTCATAGCTGCTATGACACATATGTCGGTAATTGATGGTGATTTTGCTGCTGAAGAAGAACGTGAAATACTTGATGCAATTGAAAAATTTGAAAATATAAAAACAGAATTAAGCTCGATAATGAATATTGTAAAAGTAGATATGAATAAAGACAATTATGTTTTTAACTTATTAAACGAAGCAAGAACCGATTTATCGTCGGAAGCATTAATGAATATTTTAGCGCAAGCAGCGGTTGTTTTATTAGCAGATGGTAAGATTGAAAAAGAAGAAGAGGATTTAATGAAAGAATATCTTATTGCATGTGGATTACCTAAAGAAATGTATAGCACAATTATCGATAAATTAAAAACCAAAGAGGTTGAAGAAGTTGAGTCGATATAATTTAGATCTAAGTATTTAACTAAAAAAGAGGCCGCTAATGCGCCTCTTTTTTGTTTTGCGCCAGGGATAGAGCAATTTGTTTGAGCTCTCCTACTTCGTATAAAGCTAAGGAGGAAGCGAGTTGCGAAAGCCTGACCCTTTGAAGTTTTGACGAAAGAGGGAGGCGCCCAAAATATTCTAAAAAAAACAAAAAAGCATATTGTATAGCATTGAAACTCGTAGTATCTTTGCTGCTTAAATTTATAATAATAATGATTGGGATTACCTTACCAGACGGAAGCGTAAAGCAAGTAGAATTAGGCGCTACTCCAATGGATGTAGCTAAAAGTATTAGTGAAGGATTTGCTAGAAATGTTATTTCGGCTTCTTTTAATAACACCACCGTAGAGGTAAGCACCCCATTAACCGAAGATGGTAGTTTGGTATTGTATACTTGGAAACAAGATGAAGGAAAGAAAGCTTTTTGGCATTCTTCGGCGCACGTTTTAGCACAGGCTTTAGAGGAGTTATACCCTGGTATAAAACTAACTATTGGACCAGCTATTGACAATGGTTTTTATTATGATGTCGATTTTGGATCGCAACCTATTTCTGAAAAAGATTTACAGACTATTGAAAAGAAGATGATCGATATTTCTCGGGGAAAATTTGAGTTCTCTCTTAGGGAGTCATCAAAAGCTGATGCATTAGATTATTATAAAAAACAAGGTAACGAATACAAGGTTGAGCTTATTGAAAACCTAGAAGACGGCACGATTACTTTTTGTGATCATGCAACCTTTACCGATCTTTGTAGAGGTGGGCATATTCCGAATACAGGTATTATAAAAGCTGTAAAGTTATTGAGTATTGCTGGAGCATATTGGAGAGGTGATGAAAATAATATTCAGCTTACACGTATTTACGGAATTTCATTTCCTAAGCAAAAAGAACTTACCGAGTATTTAGCTTTATTAGAAGAAGCTAAAAAACGTGACCATAGAAAGTTAGGAAAAGAATTAGAACTATTTACTTTTTCGAGACGTGTTGGACAAGGACTTCCGTTATGGCTTCCGAAGGGAGCTGCTTTAAGAGAAAGACTAGAAAATTTCTTAAAAAAAGCACAGAAAAAAGCAGGATATGAAACAGTAATGACTCCACATATCGGGCAGAAAGAATTATATGTTACTTCTGGTCATTATGAAAAATATGGAGAAGATAGTTTTCGCCCTATAAAAACACCTCATGAAGGAGAAGAGTTTTTACTGAAACCAATGAATTGTCCGCATCATTGCGAAATATACAATTCGAAACCATGGTCGTATCGCGATTTACCTAAACGTTATGCCGAATTTGGAACGGTTTATAGATATGAACAAAGTGGAGAATTACACGGATTGACACGTGTAAGAGGTTTTACACAAGATGACGCACATATTTTTTGTACACCCGATCAATTAAACCAAGAGTTTAAAGATGTAATTGATTTAGTTTTATATGTTTTTGGATCTTTAGGGTTTGAAGATTTTCATACACAGGTTTCACTTCGTGATCCAGAAAAACCAGAAAAGTATATTGGTAGTTTAGAAAATTGGGAAAAGGCTGAAAATGCAATTATTAATGCCGCAACCGAAAAAGAATTGGAATTTGACATAGTATATGGAGAGGCGGCTTTTTACGGTCCGAAGCTCGATTTTATGGTAAAAGATGCTTTAGGTAGAACCTGGCAATTGGGTACAATACAGGTAGATTACAACCTTCCTGAACGGTTCGAACTCACCTATAAAGGTAGTGACAATAAGCTACACAGACCAATAATGATACACCGTGCTCCTTTTGGAAGTATGGAACGATTTATAGCAATTTTATTGGAGCATACAGGTGGGAATTTTCCTTTATGGCTTATGCCGGAACAAGTTAGTATTCTTACTTTAAGTGAGAAATATGAAAAATACGCCAAAAAAGTTTTAAATTTGCTTGAAAATCACGAAATTCGCGCCCTTGTAGATGATAGAAATGAAACTATCGGTCGAAAAATTCGTGATGCAGAGATGAACAAAACACCGTATATGGTGATTGTTGGTGAGCAAGAAGAAAAAGATGGCACCATTTCTGTAAGGAAACACAGTGAAGGAACAATGGGTTCGATGTCGATTGAAGCCTTTGCAGATTATATAAATAAAGAAATAAAAAAGACAATAAAAGAATTTAACGTTTAACTAAATATTTTTAAGCCATAGCAATACGTAGAAAAAGAAGTAGGGGTCCTGCTCGAATAATTAGAGAAGATAAGCACAAAATCAACCAAAAGATTCGTGCAACAGAGGTGCGTCTTGTTGGAGACAATGTAGAAATTGGTGTATATCCAATACGAGAAGCATTAGATAAAGCAGACGAATTAGAACTAGATCTTGTAGAAATTTCACCAAATGCAAACCCGCCCGTTTGTAAAATACTGGATTATAAGAAATTTGTTTACGAGCAAAAAAAACGTGAAAAAGCTTTAAAATCTAAGGCTACAAAAGTTACGATTAAAGAAATAAGATTTGGTCCAAATACAGATGACCATGATTATGATTTTAAAAAGAAACATGCAATTAAATTCCTTAGTGATGGAGCTAAATTAAAAGCATATGTATTTTTTAAAGGACGGTCGATTATCTTTAAAGATAAAGGTCAGATTTTATTATTAAGATTAGCTCAAGATTTAGAAGAATATGGCAAGGTTGAGCAAATGCCAAAATTAGAAGGGAAGCGAATGATTATGTTCATAGCTCCAAAAAAGAAATAATTCTTCGTTAAGTCGAAGTCATTATAAAAAGAAACCCTCCTCCGCTAAAGCTACGGAGGGCTAAAGCGAAATAATTATTAAACCTTAGGAAGATGCCTAAACAAAAAACAAATTCCAGTGCTAAAAAGCGTTTTAAGCTTACAGGTTCTGGTAAAATTAAAAGAAAGCACGCTTTTAAGAGTCATATTTTGACAAAAAAATCGAAGAAGCGCAAGCTTAAATTAACTCATGACACTTTGGTAAGCAAAGCAGATGAGAACAATGTTAAACAAATGCTTCGTTTGAAGTAATTGTTTAACGGTTAAAACAATTTATTAACCCTGGAGTATGGCTACACCTACGCATAAAGCTACAGTGTAAATTAAAGTGTTGAAGTATCGACCGCCTACTACAAAAAACAATTAAATTATGCCAAGATCAGTAAATTCAGTTGCTTCAAGAGCCCGAAGAAAAAAGGTGATTAAGCAAGCCAAAGGATACTTTGGAAGAAGAAAAAATGTTTGGACAGTTGCTAAAAATGCGGTTGAAAAAGCGATGCAATATTCGTATAGAGACCGTAGAAATAAGAAAAGAACTTTTCGTGCTTTATGGATTACTCGTATTAATGCGGGTGCTAGACAACACGGAATGTCTTATTCAGTATTCATGGGAAAATTGAAAGCTAATAATATCGAATTAAACCGTAAGGTTTTAGCCGATTTAGCGATGAATGACTCTGAAGCTTTTGAAGCAATTATAAATAAAGTAAAGTAAGGCGTTTCGCCTATAGTAATAACCTATTATTTCGCTAAAAAACCCGCTCGTATGAGCGGGTTTTTTTTGTTTATTAAACAGGGTTATGTTTTTTCTTTCTTAATTTTCTTTTAAGATAAACCAGAGATATAAATGTAAGTATTGGAATAAGAATACAAACTATTACTGAAGCTTCAGTGTAATTCCATCCTACTATATCAAACCATTCTAAAAATACGTTCCACAAAAAATAAACTTCACTAAATAACTGTAATTATAAAAAAAATATTATGTCTTATGTTTTTTCTTTAAGCCAAATAAAGGACGTACATATTTCCACCTTCTAACTAAAAACTCATACATTAACCACGAAAATCCAAAGGTTCCTACAATCATAATTGAAGCTTTTAATCCTAACGACCACTCTAAATTCATAACATAGTATGCTATAATCAACATAATTGTTTGATGTAAAATATAAAATGGATAAACAGCCTCATTACTGTAGCTAAGGATTTTACTTTTCCTGTTTAAATATTTTGATGCGAAACCAAATAATGCTAAAATCCATGACCAAAGGTTAGCCACTTTTAAGAACGCTTCAATAAAATGCCTATAAATGGAATCCTGATAAGCTTCAATTAACATTAGCATGATTGAAAAACTAGCTATTCCAACTAATAAAAAAACTTTTCTATGTTTTTCTACCGTATTCCAAAACGTATCCTTAACTGTAATTAGTAGAAACCCAAATAGGAACATAATTATGCAATTAATTATTGTAAACCAATCACCAATTAATGCATGAGTTACAGGAAAAAAAGGCTCTATTAAAGCTTCCACAAAATATAATGGAACGATGAAAAGATATAAGCCCAGTGGACTTTGAACAATTCGCTTTAACCATGCATTGAAATTGCTTTGAGGATGATTTTTTAAATATAGAAAAACTGGAATTAACACTAATGAAAATAATAATAAATATGGTAAAAACCATAGATGATGCCAACTGAGATTTCCCTCTGGATAATTTCCAATAAACGCTTTAAGTGGCCAGAAGTCAAAGTAATGTCCTGTAAATTGATTTTTAACGACCTTTTCAATATAGACTTGAGGCGGGATAATAAAATGCATACCAAATACTAATGGAATAAATAATCTTTTTATACGTTCTAGAGCAAATTGCTTACCTGATCTTTTTTGTAGTGCATAATAGGTTCCCATTCCAGAAATGATAAATAAAATTGGTAATCGCCATTGATTTAAAAATTCCATAGGAAAAGCAAGCCATTCATAGGTGTGATTATTTTTTATATGAAAGTTCCATGGCACAAAAAACATTCCTACATGGTAAAAAATAAGTAAAGCAAATACTAGTACTCTTAACCAATCTAAATCGTGTCTACGCATATTAATTTTTGGCCAAAGTATAAGAAAAATTAGTTCAAAAATTTAATTTGTGATGAGTAGCAATGTTTTGTGATGTATAACAAAAAGGATATTAGCAATTTTTCATTTTTGTATTAAAATTAGCTATCATATTTCTGGATACAGGAATCGTTTCGTCAAAATCATTAAGTTGAAGTTTATATCCCTGCGCATTACCAAATACATTTTTAATGTGATATATGTTTACCAAATAAGAACGATGTATTTTAACTATGTTTGAATATGGTTTTAGAACTAACTCTAATTCTTTCATAGTAATTCTTTTTATGATTTTATTTACTTTTTCTTCTTTTAAAAAGAGCTCAACATAATTTCCATCTGCTCTTACAAAGAGTAAACTATTGATGTTAAATTGTAAATTTTCATTTTTTAAATTGGTTTTGATTGATATTTTAGAGTTTATTATTGGGGTCAACAATCCATGTGAAGCGTTTAAAATTAATGCATTCTTAATATTTTTATAATTTAATCTATTAAAATTTAATGGAACTAAAATTAAAGTAAATAGTGTTCCAATCAAAAATGTATTTCTAACCTCTTCATACAAATACTTAAAAGACCAATTATTTGGGTTATTGTAAATGATATCGCGAATTAAAAATTGAGCAATCCCAATAAGCAACATGAAAAAGAATACAAAGAGAAACTCTTTACCAATAGTCCAATTTTCATCAAGCTCAGAAACAAGAATATATAGTGATAATAAAAGTAATACGAGAATTGGTATAATAGCATGAATAAAACTTATCCATAAAAAATCCATTTTATGTTCTGGGATATTAACTTCAAAAGGTTCAAAAAAATAATTAAAGAAAAAAGACATTATAAGTAACAAGCCAGAAATTATCCATAAAATCTTTCTGCTATAGTAATATGGATAGGGTTGTATTAAAAAGGCTAACACCTTATTTTTTAAGGATGATTTATATATATCCATACATCAAACTTATGACATTAATTTTATTAGTATTAAGGATACTAATAAAATTATTATGTCTTCTGCTTTTTCTTTTTTGCTGCAGGAAACAACACATTGTTTAAAATAAGCCGGTAACCAGGAGAGTTTGGGTGAAGCTCTAATTCGGTTTTAGCATCTCCTACTCTATGGGTATAATCTTCGGGGTCGTGTCCTCCATAAAATGTAAAGAATCCTTTTCCTTTAATTCCGTGAATATATCGTGCTTCTCCATTTGTTTTATTTTCACCCATAATTAAAACAGTAGCCTTAATTTGGTCGCGTGTGTACGAAGTTGTTTGCCCCATAAATGCTTTTACTAAAGTCGTATGGTTTTGAACTAACATTGTAGGAATAGGGTCCCATTTTGCCGAATAATTCATTAAACTAAAGTAATCTGTCTCTTTTGGAATAGCTCTTTTTCTAGTCATATCGATACTAGAAAACTCATATACATTTGGGCTGCGTTCTAAAATAAAATCTTTAAATGCGAAAGTTTTATTGTAATCTAATTTACTCTGGTAATTGGCTTCACTAGGATCGCCATCGAACATTGGTTCACAAATATCAATTCCTTCGGCAGCTAAAGCAATATCAAAACTATCGGTTGCGCTGCACATTGCAAACATAAAACCACCACCAACAACATAGTCTCTTATTTTTAATGCTACATCTCTTTTTGCTTCGGAAACTTTATCGTAGCCAAGACTTGTTGCCAATTCTTCCGCTTTCCGTTTATCTTCAATATACCAAGGAGCAGCTCTAAAACTTCGGTAAAACTTTCCGTATTGACCTGTAAAATCTTCATGATGTAAATGAAGCCAATCGTATAATATTAACTGATCTGAAAGAACTTCTTCATCATAAATTACTTCGTACGGAATTTCGGCATAGCTTAAAACCATAGTAACAGCATCATCCCATGGTTGATCGCGAATAGGCGAATACACAGCAATTCGAGGCGCTTTCTCTAATACTACCGCTTCCATATTTTTTGATGGGCTACTAATCTCGGTTAAAATTTGCTCAGCCAGTTCATTCGAAATAACTTCAAAAGTAACACCTCTAATCTGACATTCTCTACGTATTTCTTCTGCATCTGGCAATAAAAAAGCACCACCTCTATAGTTTAAAAGCCACTTTACTTTTTGTTGACGCTCGAGTGTCCAATATGTAATTCCATAGGCTTTTAGATGTTCGGCTTGCCCTTCGGCATCCATAGGTATAAGAATATATGAAGCTGAAACCTGAAGAGAAAATAAGAATATAAATATTAATGAAACTACTCGCATGATGCTAATATACCGACAAATTTTGTTCCAAAAGGTGGTTTGTTCTTAATTTTGGCTAGATTTTATGAGTTTGGGGTGACTATAAAAAATTATTTAAAAATGGTTTCCCGTTTTACTTCGACATCGCTCAGCACAAGTCACGGGAAAGACATTTTTTCTGTTCAATAGTTATTCAATATAGTTTCTTAGTAATTAAAATGGCACTTCATTATCGTCGTCTTTTGAAGTATCATCATTTAATGAACTCCCAAAAGCTTCATCGGTAGTTGGAAAAGTGTCTGGTTTAAAAGTATCATCGTTTGCTGCTGCATTCATTCTAGAATGAAACTCGTAAGGAGAATCGAATGTCTCGAGGTTTTCGAACTTACCTAAATGGCCAACAAATTTCAATCTAATTTCATCCAAACCACCATTACGGTGCTTTGCTACAATAAACTCTGCCTGCCCTGCAGTTGGTGTACGTTCTTCATCATCCCATTCGTCAATTTTATAATATTCTGGGCGATAGATAAAAGACACAATGTCGGCATCTTGTTCAATCGCTCCCGATTCACGTAAATCGGATAATAATGGGCGCTTGCTACCACCTCGTGTTTCTACAGCACGTGATAATTGTGATAAAGCGATTACTGGTATTTCTAATTCTTTTGCTAAGGCTTTTAGATTACGTGATATTGTAGAAATTTCTTGTTCACGATTTCCGCCTCCTTTACCGCTTCCTCCACCTGTCATAAGCTGAAGATAATCAACAACTAGTAACTGAATACCATGTTGCGATTTAAGACGTCTTGCTTTAGCTCGAAGATCAAAAATAGAAAGTGATGGTGTGTCATCAATAAATAATGGTGCTTTTTCTAAGTCTTTTACCTTAACATTTAACTGTTCCCACTCGTGCTTTTCGAGGTTTCCTGTTCGAAGTTTACTTGAATTCAAACCTGTTTCCGAAGAAATAAGACGCGTAATAAGTTGTACAGACGACATTTCTAAAGAAAAGAATGCTACAGGAATATTATGCTGAACGGCCATATTTCGTGCCATAGTAAGGGTTAATGCTGTTTTACCCATACCAGGACGCGCGGCAATAATAATTAAATCACTAGGTTGCCACCCTGAAGTAAGATTATCGAGTTCTGTAAATCCGGAAGGAATTCCAGAGAGCCCTTCTTTTCCAGCAATTTCTTCAATTCTTTTTTTAGCTTGGATTACTAAATTTTGAGCAGTTTCAGAAGAACGTTTTAAATTTCCTTGTGTAACCTCATACAATTTGGTTTCGGCTGTATCTAATAAATCAAAAACATCGGTTGTTTCGTCGTAAGAATCTTCAATAATTTCGTTTGAAATTCGTATTAAACTACGTTGAATAAATTTTTGAAGAATGATACGTGCATGAAACTCAATATGTGCCGAAGAAGACACTTTTTGGGTTAACTGAATTAAATAAAATTCGCCTCCAACTTTATCAAGCTTTTGATCCTTTTTAAGCTGCGCTGAAACAGTTAATAAGTCGACAGGCTCACTATTTTCAAAGAGTTTATGGATTGCCTCAAAAATATGTTGATGTGATTCTTTATAAAAAGCATCTTGATTAAGAATATCGATAACCTCATCGACTCCTTTCTTGTCAATCATCATTGCCCCTAATACAACTTCCTCTAAATCAATTGCTTGTGGTGGTAATTTTCCTTTTTCAAGAGAAATCACTTGCGTTTTTCTTGAAGAATAGTTACTGCGGGGTTGAAGATTTTCCATAATGCGAATGTAAATATTATGAAATAGAAATTAGCTTTTTATAATAAAGTAAAGTTAACCGTTCATTAACAATTAAACTGTTAATAACTAAAAATTATTGTTGATAACTTAAAAAAAGACAGTAGCGAAAATGCTAAATCTTTGTAAAGAATTGGTATGCTTGAAACTATCCTTTATAAACTCCCATTTGGGAATATTTATCCATTCGTTTTTCAACTAATTCTTCTGGGGATAAGTTCTTAAATTCTCTATATGAAGTTACAATTTCTTTTGAAACTGTTTTAAAAATTGCCTCCCGATTGCTATGCGCTCCACCCAAGGGTTCTTTAATAATTTTATCGATAAGTCCCATTTTTTTCATGTCGGGCGCAGTTAATTTTAAAGCATCGGCTGCTAGTTCTTTAAACTCCCAACTTCGCCATAAAATAGACGAACAACTTTCTGGAGAAATTACCGAATACCAAGTGTTCTCAAGCATTAATATTTTGTCTCCAACACCAATTCCTAAGGCGCCACCACTCGCTCCTTCTCCAATAATTACAACAATAATTGGCACTTTTAAACGAGTCATTTCTAGAATATTTCTAGCAATTGCTTCACCTTGTCCGCGCTCTTCGGCTTCAAGTCCTGGGTATGCTCCTGGCGTATCAATTAAAGAAACAACAGGAATTTCAAATTTTTCGGCCGATTTCATAAGTCGTAATGCCTTACGATAGCCTTCTGGGTTAGCCATTCCAAAATTTCGGTATTGGCGTGTTTTGGTATTATACCCTTTTTGCTGGCCAATAAACATATATGTCTGATTTCCAATTTTACCAAGACCTCCTATCATTGCTTTATCATCACGTACGTTACGATCGCCATGTAGTTCTAAAAAAGAGTCGCCACAAATAGCATTAATATAATCTAATGTATAAGGACGATTAGGGTGTCTAGAAAGTTGCACCTTTTGCCAAGGTGAAAGATTTTTATATATGTCTTTTTTGGTATCGTTTAATTTTTTTTCAATTTGCTTGCATGTGTTCGTAACATCAATATCACTTTCTTCACCAATCAAGCATGCTTTTTCAAATTGTTCCTGAAGTTCTTTTATAGGTAACTCAAAATCAAGATATTCCATTTTTGTATTATTTAGTCAAATGGTTAGCTGACAAATATAATAAATTGTTGTTTACCAAGAACTTTTATGAGTTTAAATAACTAAACCTTTTCTTTTTTTCTTTTTGCTGAAATTTTTACAATACCATTTGCAATTACCGTACTAAGTATAAGGATTGCGCCATAATAAAATTGCGGGCTCATTTTTTCTGAATCGCCTAAAATAGCAACAGCCAAAAGAATTCCATAAACCGGTTCTAAATTTACTGTAAGCATCATGGTATAAGGACTTATCCATTTTAATACATGAATAGAAGCAATAAAAGCATAAGCTGTACAAGCTGAAGCTAGTATTAAAAGATATACCCAATCAGAAGGTTTTAAAACAAACAACTCTGCAGTGAAGCTTCCGTTAAAAAATAAAACAATTGTTACACATATAGCTCCAAAACCTAACTCATAAAATGAAATAGCTGTAGCATTATATTGTTCGATAAACTTTCCGTTAAGAAGTGTAAACAATACACCTAAAAAAGAAGAAGCAAGTGCTAATAATATTCCGGTGAGATACTGCGATTCGAATTCAAAAATTATGTATAGGCCTGCAATAACAAGTATTCCGAAGAAAACCTCATACCAAATTACTTTTCTTTTAAAAAAAATGGGTTCTAAAAATGATGCAAAAAAAGCACCTGTCGACATAATAGCTAATGTAACAGATACATTAGAAACTTTAATAGCTCCAAAAAATGCCAACCAATGCATGGCAATAAGTATTCCTGCTAATAAAAAACCGCTTATAGTTTTAAAGGTAAACTTGATATTTATTTTTCTAACTTTTATGTATAGAAAAATCAATACTGTTGCAATCGCCATACGATACCAAACTAAAGGAAGTGCATTTACAGATATTAAAGCACCTAGAACTGCTGTAAAGCCCCAAATAAATACTATAAAATGTAAATGAAGGTAATTAAGAAATTTATCGTTTCGCATTATAAAGTAAATATACTGCTAAAACTGCAAAAATAGCATTAGGAAACCAAGTTGCTACTATTGGAGAAAAATCGCTTTGTTCGGCCATTGTCCCAAATATTTTATCAAAAAAGATAAATATCATTCCAATCCCAACACCAAAAAGCAAGTTAATTCCCATACCACCTCTCCGTTTTTTAGATGATACAGCAAGCGCAATAATGGTAAGTATAAATGCCGAAATTGGTGTACTCCAACGTTTGTTTCGAACCACTTCATACCTATTTATATAAGTAGAACCTCTTGCCTTTTCTTTTCGAATAAATTTATTTAGTTCGGTATAATTTAATGTTTCTGCTATATATTCTACGGGCGTTAAATCTTCTATATCAAACGGAAAAACAGTATCTAATTTTTGTGCTATTTGCAACTTATCTTCATGGGCACCAATATGACGAATCGAATATCGCTTTAAGGTATATGAACTATCTACTTCGTTGTAATTAATTTGTGCTGCGGCAATTTTATAGATTAGCTTATTACCTTCAAAATGTTCGAGCGTAAAGTTCCTGCCAGACATAGTTTCCATACTAAAATAGCTAACATATATATAATCATTTTCATTAATTTGCCGGTACAAATTTGTTTGATCTTTATCTTTTTTTCCCTTTTTTAGGTACTCATATTTAAATTCATTAAAACCTTTACTTGCCATTGGCGCAAGGTACATCCCTAAAAAAAGGGCACCAATACAAACAATTGTAGCGCCAATCATATAAGGTCTTAAAAATCTATAAAACGAAACACCGCTACTTAAAAACGCAATTACTTCGGTGTTATTTGCCAATTTTGAAGTAAACCAAATTACAGATAAAAATAAAAATAGAGGAAATAGTAGATTCGCAAAATAAATTGTAAAGTGTAAATAATACAGTGCTACTTCAGAAAACGGAACTTGATTTTCAAGAATTTTATCAATCTTTTCGGCAAGATTAATTGTTATTCCAATAGGAATAAACAGCAGCAACATTAATATAAATGTTGCTAGGTATTTTTTTAATATGTATTTATCTAAAATACTAAGCATACATTATAATCGCTTATCCATTTGTTGAACCATTGTTTTTTTCCATTCTAAAAAACTTCCTGCTAAGATATGCTTTCTGGCTTCACGAACCAACCACATATAAAAGCCTAAATTATGTATTGTTGCTATTTGTTTTCCTAATAACTCATTTACAGTAAACAAGTGTCGAAGATACGCCTTACTATACTCGGTATCAACAAAGGTAATTGCCATATCATCGATTGCCGAAAGATCGTCTTTCCATTTATTATTTTTAATATTTATAGTACCATGTGCTGTAAACAGCATACCGTTTCTAGCGTTACGTGTTGGCATCACACAGTCGAACATATCGATTCCCAACGCAATATTTTCAAGTATATTAATTGGTGTTCCTACGCCCATTAAATATCTTGGCTTTTCCTTCGGAAGAATATTAGTAACAACCTCTGTCATTTCGTACATTTCTTCAGCTGGCTCCCCTACTGAAAGTCCGCCAATTGCATTCCCTGGTGCATCAACTGAAGCAATATACTCGGCAGATTGTTTTCGCAAATCTTTGTAAGTACTTCCTTGAACAATTGGAAAAAACGTTTGATTATAATCGTATTCTAAAGGTGTTTTTTTAAGATGTTTCATACATCTATCAAGCCAACGATGCGTCATGTGCATCGATCGTCTAGCATAGTTTTTATCGCATGGATACGGTGTACATTCATCAAAAGCCATAATTATATCGGCTCCTATTTTTCGCTGAATTTCCATTACATTTTCAGGAGTAAAGAAATGATAACTTCCATCGATATGCGATTTAAACTTCACTCCTTCTTCCTTAATTTTTCTATTTGCTGAAAGTGAATACACTTGATACCCACCACTATCGGTTAAAATTGGGCGGTCCCAATTCATAAATTTATGAAGTCCACCAGCCTTTTCAAGAATTGGTGTTTGTGGACGAAGGTATAAATGATAGGTGTTTCCTAATATAATATCAGGATTAATATCATTTTTCAATTCACGCTGGTGCACTCCTTTTACTGTACCAACTGTACCAACAGGCATAAAAATAGGTGTTTCAATTTTACCGTGATCTGTTACAAAAGTCCCAGCTCTTGCACTTGTATTCGAATCAGTTTTTTCAAGCGTAAACTTCATTCAACATAATTAAAATTAGAACGCAAATATAACATCTAGAATTCATTTGTATGTTAAGGTAGGCTCAATTATTTATAAAGAAATCTTAATGTTCACAAATCGTAGTAAATCGTTAATAAAACACAAGCTTCTAACTTTGAACAGCAAGTTGAATGAATTACATTTGGCCTAAATTAATCTTACAAAACATATATGCTAAATAATCAACAACTTGAAGAGCTTGTAGTTCAGGTTCGCAGAGATATTTTACGGCAAGTTCACAAAGTAAATTCGGGTCACCCTGGTGGTTCTTTAGGCTGTACCGAATTTTTTGTCGTACTATTTCAAAACATACTCGATCGTAAAGAAGGATTTGATATGAATGGAGCCAATGAAGATTTATTTTTTCTTTCGAACGGTCATATTTCCCCAGTATTTTATAGTGTTTTAGCTAGATCTGGATACTTTCCGGTAGACGAATTAAACACTTTTAGATTACTAAACACGAGACTCCAAGGCCATCCAACAACGCATGAAGGCTTACCTGGGATTCGTATTGCTTCTGGATCATTAGGGCAAGGAATTTCGGTTTCAATAGGTGCTGCGCTTTCAAAAAAATTGAATAATGATAGCCATTTAATCTATACACTTTGTGGAGATGGCGAGTTACAAGAAGGCCAAAACTGGGAAGCTATTTTATATGCTGCTGCTCATAAAGTCGATAACTTAATAGTTACTATCGATTTAAACGGGCAACAAATTGATGGCTCTACAGACGATGTTCTCTCTCTTGGAAGTGTTAAAAATAAATTTGAAGCATTTGATTGGGAAGTATTAACTATCGAAAATGGAAATGATATTGCTGCTATTATTGAAGGCATGAACACTGCAAAATCTATGAGTGGAAATGGCAAACCTGTTTGTGTGCTTTTAAAAACCGTTATGGGGAATGGTGTCGATTTTATGATGCATACACACGCATGGCACGGTAAAGCTCCAAACGACGAACAATTAGAGATTGCATTAGCTCAAAACCCTGTAACTTTAGGAGATTATTAATATGAAAAAACTAATTCTAACAACAGTGCTAATAGCTTTCTTTTTTATTAGCATTAATGCTCAAGAAACAACCATTAAATTTGATTATACGGTAACGTATGAGATTGAAAATGCAGGAAAGGCAAACGACACTATATTAGTTAGTTATAACAAAGAAGGAACTTATATTTATACAAATGCTCAAATTTTTACAAAAAATGTTTTTAATGAATTCTTATATTATAAAACTGATTATTCTTCAGCCTCTTCAAATATAATTTTAGATACTCAAAGTGGCGAACTCTATTTTTATCTAAACTTTGAGGAGAGTATTTTCTTCTTTAAAACCTCTATCAATAATTTCATTCCAACGGATTATAATGATATTTCAGAAGATGAAGAAACATTTATTACTTCAGAAAAAAAGAAAGAAAAAAGTATGTTTTTTGGAAAAGAATATCCTATTTATTCTGTATTTCCAACTAATGAACCTGAAGATGCAATCGATATTGTTTTTGATGAAAGTATTTATATAAATAATAATAATTTGTTTAATAGACTCTTTAATTTAATGGGAGATACCATGAATAAAGATAAAAATATGACTATTGATATTCCAAATGGGATAATATTAGCCATTTATGAAAAAAATGAAAATATAATTAAAGCAATAGATTTAAATACAAATCCTTTTACAATTAATATATCTCATACATTCAAAATAGAAAAATGAAAAAATATATAGACAGCGGTAAAAAAGATACTCGATCTGGGTTTGGTGACGGACTTACAGAATTGGGTAAAACAAATCCTAATGTAGTTGCGCTTTGTGCCGACTTAACAGGGTCTT
>Ga0256847_1000934_pt1 | contig 16280 bp, 15 predicted proteins | sample TeddybearmetaG_FD_189099 | JGI IMG/M metagenome (GOLD analysis project Ga0256847, IMG submission 189099) | Hydrothermal vent microbial communities from East Pacific Rise, Pacific Ocean - Teddybear | ecosystem: Environmental > Aquatic > Marine > Hydrothermal vents | place: Pacific Ocean: East... | reverse complement strand
CCCGGGCATGACTCTAGCGATCACTGGCGACTGGCCGGCCTCGCTCTTCTAGGATCTGCACAGCCGGTAGTTTTTTTCCTTCGACGAACTCAAGAAAAGCGCCCCCGCCGGTTGAGATGTAGGAAATTCCGTCGGCGACACCGTATTTATCGATCGCCGCTAGCGTATCCCCGCCTCCCGCGACGGAGAAGGCATCACTTGCCGCAATCGCTTCGGCGAGTGCCTTCGTACCTGAGCCAAACTGGTCGAACTCAAAGACGCCGACCGGGCCGTTCCAGATAATGGTACCGGCCGTCGCGATAATGTCCGCGAATCGCTTGGCGGTGTCTGGCCCGATGTCGAGGATCAGTTCATCAACGGCCACCGCTTCCACGACTTTCTCTGTTGCGCTCGCGTCTGCCGAAAATTCGTCAGCGACGACAACATCGCTGGGTACCGGTATATCCGCCCGGTCGCTCTTGTTCGCTGCAAGGGCACGTGCAGTATCCAGCATGTCCGCCTCATACAGCGACTCGCCAACACCGTGGCCTGCTGCTGCGATAAACGTATTGGCGATGCCGCCACCGACGATGAGTACATCAACAATGTCGGCCAACGAGTCAAGCACAGTCAACTTCGTTGACACTTTGGAGCCGCCGACAATCGCGACGAATGGGCGCGCCGGGTTATCGAGTGCCTTGGCAAGCGCCTCAAGTTCAGCTGACAACAACGGGCCCGCACACGCTATCGGTGCGAATTTGGCCACGCCATACGTGCTCGCCTGCGCTCGATGCGCGGTACCAAAAGCATCCATGACGAATACATCGCACAGCGCCGCCATTTTTTTGGAAAGACTGTCATCGCAGGCCTTTTCGCCTACCAGAAAACGCACATTTTCCAACAGCACAAGCTCGCCCGGAGCAACATCGACTCCGTCTATCCAATCACTGACCAGTGGCACCTTGCGCTCAAGAAGTTTGCCGAGATGGTCCGCGACCGGTTGCAACGAAAAGCTAACTTCCGGGTCGCCTTCGGTCGGGCGGCCCAGATGGGACATCAGCATCACTGCCGCACCCGCATCAAGCGCAGCCTTAATTGTTGGCAAGGCTGCGCGTATGCGAGCGTCGGAACTTATCGCACCATTGCTCACGGGAACATTGAGGTCTTCGCGAATAAGGACTCGCTTACCCTTCATACCGACGTCAGCCATTCTGATGACAGACATTGCAGCTCCCGTTGAGTGGCTTTTTATTTCGCGTTCGTCAATGCGACAGTGATATCGAGCATACGGTTTGAGAAACCCCACTCGTTGTCGTACCACGAACAAACCTTAACCAATGTCCCGCCCATTACTTTCGTCAATGTCGAATCGTAAGTGGACGACGCCGGGTCATGGTTGAAATCGATCGAAACCAGCGGCTCGTCGTTATAGGCCAGAACACCCTTGAGCGGACCTTCACTGGCCGCTTTCAGGATGCTGTTGATCTCGTCAACCGATGTTTCTCGCTCAGCAACGAACGTCAGGTCAACGGCTGAAACGTTGATCGTCGGAACGCGCATGGAGAATCCATCCAACTTGCCATTGAGTTCTGGCAATACCAGACCAACCGCTTTCGCAGCACCCGTACTGGTCGGAATCTGCGACATCGTTGCAGAACGTGCGCGACGCAAGTCGGAATGGTAAACGTCGGTCAGGACCTGATCATTTGTGTATGCGTGAATCGTCGTCATGAGGCCGTGCTTAACGCCGATGGCTTCATGCAGCGGCTTAACCAATGGTGCCAGGCAGTTCGTTGTGCACGAGGCGTTAGAAATAATGTTGTGATCCGCAGTCAGCTGATCATCGTTGACGCCGTAGACGAAAGTGCCGTCGATGTCCGCGCCGCCTGGGGCCGAGATAACCACTTTCTTGGCACCGCCTGCAATGTGCTTACCCGCGGTCTCACGTGTGCGGAAGAAGCCCGTACATTCGAAAACAACCTCTACACCCAATTCGCCCCACGGCAATTTAGCCGGGTCACGCTCTGAAAACACTTTGATGCGATCGCCGTTGACGATCATGTCATCGCCTTCAACCTCGACCGTGCCAGGGAATGGTCCATGCGCCGTATCACGACGTGTCAGGTGAGCATTTGCCTTCGAGTCACCCAGATCGTTGATCGCGACGACGTCGAATTCGTCTGCGCGACCTGATTCATGAATTGCACGCAAGATGTTTCGTCCAATGCGGCCGTAACCGTTAATGCCGATCTTTATTGCCATTTCTATCTTCTCCAAAAAGTGTGATTTATTTCAGTACGTCTTTCGCGACCGCAACGACGTTGCTGGTCGAGAAGCCGAAATGTTCGAATAGTTCTTCCGCCGGCGCCGATTTGCCGAAGCAATCCATACCGATGATCTGGCCAGCCGAGCCTGCATAGCGCCACCACGACGCCGTAACACCCGCTTCGATAACAACACGCGCGCTAACCGCCGCCGGCAATACCGCCTCATGATAATCCGCGCTCTGTGCTTCAAACACGTCGGTGCTGGGCATCGATACAACACGGGCCTTAACGCCGTCGCCGGCAAGTTCATCGGCCGCGGACATTGCCAGCGCGACCTCCGAGCCAGTAGCGATGAATATAATATCCGGCAAAGAGTCGGTGTCTTTCAATACGTATCCACCACGCTCGATGTCGGCAAGCTGCCCGGCATCCCGGGACTGAAACGGCAGATTCTGACGCGTCAGCACGAGGCTTGTGGGTCCGTTCTGACGTTCGATGGCATAGCGCCAGGCAACGGCTGTCTCAACAGTATCGCAGGGCCGCCAGACACTCATGTTCGGCATCAATCGTAACGACGCGGTGTGCTCGACCGGCTGATGGGTCGGGCCATCCTCGCCCAAGCCGATCGAGTCGTGCGTGTAGACCAAGACGTTTTGAATCTTCATCAATGCCGCCATGCGAAGCGCGTTGCGCGAGTAGTCTGAGAACGTCAGGAATGTACCTGAGTACGGCAGCCAGCCGCCGTGCAATCGCATGCCGTTACAGATCGCGGTCATACCAAATTCACGTACACCAAACCAAACGTAATTGCCGGCCGCATCGTCACCCGATATCGGCACTGAACCGTTGTGCTTGGTCAGGTTCGATCCGGTGAGGTCCGCAGAACCGCCTGCCATCTCGGGCAAGGCCGGCGCGAACGCGTTCAGTGCGAATAGCGAAGCTTTGCGTGTTGCGACCGTCTCGCCAGCGGCGTTAATGTCAGCGATCGCCTTGTCAGCGAAGTCACTCCATCCGTCCGGCAGGTCGCCAGCCATGCGGCGCAAGAACTCAGCGGCAAGCGTCGGATGCTCAGCATTGTATTTGGCGAACGTTTCGTTCCAGGCGTTTTCATCCGCTGCGCCAGTTTCTTTACCGTCCCAGCCTGCGGCGATGTTGGCCGGAATCTCAAACGGTGCCGGCTCCCAGCTCAAAGTCTTGCGAGCGGCCGCAATTTCTTCGTCGCCAAGCGGAGCACCATGAGTCGCTGCCGTACCTTGTTTGTTCGGCGAACCGAATCCGATAATCGTCTTGCAACAGATCAGCGTCGGGCGGTCTGCGTCACTGCTGGCTTGCTCAATCGCAATAGAAATTGCGGCGGCATCGTGCCCATCGACGTCCGAGATCACCTGCCAACCGTAGGCCTCGAATCGTTTGGTCGTATCATCGGTAAACCAGGCACCCACTTCGCCATCGATTGAAATATTATTGTCGTCGTAGAAACAAATAAGTTTGCCGAGTTTTAATGTACCGGCCAATGAACACGCTTCGTGCGAGATGCCTTCCATCAAGCAGCCATCGCCCAGAAAAACCCAGGTCTTATGATCAACAACGTCCAGTCCGGGGCGGTTGAATTCTGCGGCCAGCATTTTTTCGGCCATCGCCATACCGACGGCGTTGGTCACGCCCTGTCCCAATGGACCCGTGGTCGTTTCGATCGGTCCACCCGGCTCATATTCCGGATGGCCCGCCGTCCGAAATCCCATCTGGCGGAAGTTTCGCAGCTGCTCGATGGGGAAATCCGCATAACCGGTCAGGTGCAAGAGACTATAAAGCAACATTGAGCCGTGCCCGTTCGAGAGAACGAAGCGGTCTCGATTCGCCCAAGAAGGGTTCTGTGGATTGTGTTTCAGGTAGTCATTCCAAAGGACTTCGGCGATATCCGCCATGCCCATCGGGGCGCCTGGGTGACCTGAGTTAGCGGCCTGAACCGCGTCCATGCTCAGGGCTCGAATTGCATTGGCGAGATCGCGCCGAGCGGGTTGGCTGGCGACTGAAGCTGAATTTGACATTATTTCCTGTCTTCTTGGGGGCCTTCTCGGCCTCTAGTTTGGAGGGGTAATTTTCGGACCTTGTGAGCGGCGCATTTTCCCTGTTATAGAGGGCCGCATCAAGGGTACAATGCGCCACCCGTTAATATTGGAATACTAATCGTATGTCTGATGCTTTCCTATTTACGTCGGAATCGGTCTCCGAAGGCCATCCTGACAAGATCTCTGATCAAATCTCAGACGCCATTCTAGACGCGATAATCGCTGAAGATCCGAAGGCACGTGTTGCCTGCGAGACCATGGTTAAGACCGGCATGGTTGTCGTCGCCGGTGAAGTCACGACAACAGCCTGGGTTGATATTGAGGCGATTGCTCGAGAAACCATTCTGGGGATTGGCTACGACGAGTCGAGTAAAGGCTTCGATGGCGCGACCTGTGCTGTTCTCAACGCGATCGGCAAACAGTCACCTGACATTGCCCAGGGCGTTGACCGCGAGTCCGAAATTGCGCAAGGCGCTGGTGATCAGGGCCTGATGTTTGGTTATGCCTGTAAGGAAACCAACGTTCTGATGCCCGCACCGATCACGTATTCGCACCGTCTGGTACAACGCCAGGCTGAGGTTCGCAAGAACGGCACTTTGCCGTGGCTGCGTCCGGATGCGAAGAGTCAGGTCACTTTTAATTACGTCGACAATCAACCGGTTTCGATCAACGCCGTCGTATTGTCAACACAGCACGCGCCGGAGATCTCTCTTGATGACCTGCGTGACGGCATTATGGAAGAGATCATCAAGCCAATTCTGCCGGCAGCGCTGTTGAGTTCCGACACGAAATACCACATCAATCCAACAGGCCGCTTCGAAATCGGCGGGCCCATGGGGGATTGCGGTCTGACCGGGCGCAAGATCATTGTCGATACCTACGGCGGCTCTGCTCGACATGGCGGCGGCGCGTTTTCCGGTAAGGACCCGTCGAAAGTTGACCGTTCCGCTGCTTACGCGAGTCGCTACGTAGCAAAGAACATCGTGGCCGCGGGGCTTGCTGATCGTTGTGAGATTCAGGTGTCCTACGCAATCGGTGTCGCAGAACCGACCTCGATCAGCGTGCAGACTTTCGGCACTTCCGAGCATTCAGATACGAAATTGACGGCATTGATTCGCGAGCATTTCGATCTCACGCCGTACGGGATTTTGACCATGCTGGATCTTCTGAAGCCGATCTATCGTCAAACAGCAGCCTACGGACACTTTGGTCGTGAAGACATCGACCTGAGCTGGGAAAAAACAGACAAAGCCGAAGCGCTCAAAGCAGCCGCTTCCTAATAGGTACCTAATAGGTACCAGTTACCTTTCAGCCCAACGAAAGGTAACTGGTACCTTTGGTAGAAACAGACTAGGAGAAACATCATGAGCAGCGAAGCTGTTGCCATTCAGGGTAATGATTACAAAGTCGCCGACATTTCGCTCGCCGACTGGGGTCGCAAGGAAATCGCGATCGCTGAAACTGAAATGCCGGGCCTTATGGCCCTGCGCGAAGAGCACAAGGGCAAAAAACCGCTGGACGGTGTGCGCCTGACTGGCTGTCTGCACATGACTATTCAGACGGCGGTACTCATCGAAACATTGGCAGACCTCGGCGCTGATATTCGCTGGTCTTCCTGCAATATTTTCTCGACACAGGATCACGCGGCCGCTGCAATTGCCGCTTCGGGTGTTCCTGTGTTCGCCTGGAAGGGTGAATCTGAGGAAGAATACTGGTGGTGTGTCGAGCAAACGATTGCGGGTCCCGACGACTGGCAGCCAAACATGATCCTCGATGACGGCGGTGACCTGACACAAATGCTGCATGAGAAATACCCCGAGGTGATGGCGAATATTAAGGGGCTGTCGGAAGAAACAACGACGGGCGTGAAGCGTCTGTACGACATGATGAAAGACGGCTCACTGATGTGTCCTGCTTTCAACGTCAACGACTCCGTGACCAAATCCAAGTTCGACAACCTCTACGGCTGTCGAGAATCACTGGTTGACGGCATCAAACGTGCCACCGACGTCATGATCGCCGGTAAAGTCGCCGTGGTTTGTGGTTACGGCGATGTCGGCAAAGGTTGTGCACAGTCCTTGAAAGGTCTCGGCGCGACGGTTTTGGTCACTGAAATCGATCCGATCTGCGCTTTGCAGGCAGCGATGGAAGGCTACCGGGTTGTCAAATTTGACGACGTCTGCGACGAGGTCGATATCGTCGTAACGGCGACCGGTAACTACCACGTCGTGTCCGGTCCGCAAATGGAGCGCATGCGTAATCAGACGATCGTCTGCAATATTGGCCACTTCGACAATGAAATCGACGTTGCCTACCTGAAGAAATTCGAGTGGGAGAACATTAAGCCTCAGGTGGACCACATTATCTTCCCTGACGGCAAGCGCATCATCCTGCTGGCGGAAGGCCGCCTTGTGAATCTCGGCTGTGCGACAGGCCACCCGAGTTTCGTGATGTCCAACTCATTCACCAATCAGGTTTTGGCGCAAATTGAGCTTTGGCAAAACGGCGATAACTACGAAAAAGAAGTCTACGTGCTACCGAAGCATCTGGACGAGAAGGTTGCCCGGTTGCACCTGGACCGTATCGGTGCGAAGGTCACTGAACTGTCCGACGAACAAGCCGACTACATTGGCGTTGATAAGTCCGGACCGTATAAACCGGAGCTTTACCGCTACTAAGGAAGCAGCTGATTCAGTCGACCTCTGACGCAATTGACAGTGATTCGATTCGGGTTCTTCACCTGACCGATCCGCATCTGTTTGCCGATCCGGACGGCGACCTTCGAGGCATTGTCACTGCGGACTCGTTACAACGGGTTCTTGACCACTACAATGCCGGTGATTGGCGCGCACAACGCGTGTTGATCACCGGCGATCTTATTCAAGACGACAGCGCTGAAGCCTACGACTTGTTTCGCCAGCTGTTGTTACCGCTCAACATGCGCATGCACTGCGTCCCCGGTAACCACGACGTTCGCGATCTTATGCGAGTGGTTTGTTGTCGCCCGCCGTTTTCCTATTGCGCCAAAGAGGAAATCAATGATTGGCTCCTAGTGGGGCTCGACAGCTGCATAGCCGATAATGCGGGCGGCGAAATCGCGGCTGAAGAATTCGATCGGCTTGAAAACATCATCGAGGCAAGCCCCGCCAAACACATCATGGTGAATCTACACCATCCGCCCGTGCCGATGGGCAGCGCGTGGCTGGATACGGTAAGCCTCAATAACGGCGACGAGCTGCTGCAACGACTGCAGCGTTCTGGACGCGTTCGGCTGTTGGTTTTTGGTCATGTGCACCAGCCATACGATGCCGACCACGGCGGCATTCAGATACTCGGTACGCCATCGACTTGCAGTCAGTTCAAGCCGGGTAGCGAAGACTTCGAGCTTGACGATCGTCCACCTGCCTATCGCCGAATCACCTTGCATTCGGACGGTAGCAATGACAACGAATTGATTTGGGTCGACTCGTGAGGCGAGCTTCAGCGCTGCTGCTACTGCTGTTTTCCTTGCAGTCCGTAGCAGACGAGCCGGGTCATCCGGTCACCTTATGGACTGTAGAAGGCCAAACCAATACGGTTTATCTGCTGGGGTCTATTCATTTATTGCGGGCCGAGGATTACCCACTACCGACTGTGCTCAGTGAGGCCTATGACGACGCGGAAACGTTGATCATGGAGATCGACATGGACGATCTGGATCCTTTCGCAGCGCAAGCCACCATCACAAATTACGGCCTGTTGCAGGATGACCGAACCTTGCAGGATTTAATGGGTGATGAGCTATACACCGAAGCGCTCGCCGCCGCTGATGCGATCGATATTCCACTCGACATGCTGCAAAAGACCGAGCCGTGGTACGCGGCGATGACCATCGAATTAATGATGCTCAGCAGGATCGGTTTCGATCCAAGTTTGGGTGTTGAAATGCATATGCAGTCGAAGGCGCAGATTGACGGCAAGCCGATCGAGGGCCTCGAGACCTTCGAGGAACAGGTGCAAATTCTCGACAGCATGTCCTTACCGACACAGCGGGAGTTCTTGCTTAGCACTTTGTCGGATTCCGCCAAGCTCGGCGAATTGATGGACGAGATGATCGACGCCTGGAGACACGGTGACACGGCGGCCCTGGAGGCCGGCTTGATGCAGGACCTGGCCGACAATGAGGAGCTCTACAAGCTACTCGTTGCCGATCGAAATGACCGTTGGGTCAAGAAGATCCACCCGTTGCTCAACGACGCGGACGACTATCTGATAATCGTCGGCGCATTGCATTTGATCGGTGATGACGGCGTACCGCAACAGCTGCAACGAAGTGGCTATTCGGTACACCAGTTGAGTGAGCCACCTACTGTCCGGTAGGATGCGCCCTCCTCGGAGAGAAACACATGAGCTTATTTTCAGATGCGCAGGCCGTTATCGCAGGCGGCGTGAATTCACCAGTACGTGCGTTCGCCGGCGTCGGTGGCGAGCCGGTTTTTTTCAAGCGCGCTGAAGGCGCCTACCTCGACAGCGAAGACGGCCGTCGCTTCATCGACTATGTCGGATCATGGGGGCCGATGATCCTCGGCCACAGTCACCCGGCTGTGATTGAGGCGGTCACGCAAACCGCCAAGAGCGGACTCAGTTTCGGCGCACCGTGTGTATTGGAAACACAGCTTGCCGAGAAAATCTGCGAGCTCGTGCCCTCGATCGAAAAACTGCGCATGGTGAGCTCCGGTACCGAGGCCACGATGAGCGCCATTCGTCTCGCGCGCGGCCACACCGGGCGCGACAAGATCATTAAGTTTGAAGGCTGCTACCACGGTCATTCAGATTCACTATTGATCAAAGCTGGCTCCGGCGCGCTCACCCTGGGCGTGCCCAGCTCACCGGGTGTACCGGCCGGGCTTGCCGAGCACACGGTCACGCTCGCTTACAATGACATCGAAGCGTTGCACACAGTATTCGGCCAAATAGGCGAACAGATTGCGTGCGTCATCGTCGAGCCGATCGCTGGCAACATGAATATGGTGCCGCCGATTCCAGGCTTTCATGAAACACTGCGTGAGCTGTGTACCGCGGCGGGTACGCTGCTGATTTTCGATGAAGTCATGACCGGTTTCCGCGTTGCCAAAGGCGGCGCCCAGTCGATTTTCAATATCACGCCCGATCTGACGACGCTAGGCAAAATTGTCGGCGGCGGCATGCCAGCGGCCGCATTTGGCGGTCGAGCGGACATCATGGCGAGCCTTGCGCCGGACGGTCCGGTCTATCAGGCCGGCACGCTCTCCGGTAACCCGATCGCGATGGCCGCGGGTCTGGCAACCTTAAATCTCATCGACGAGCCGGGTTTTTACGAAGCCCTGACGGCTAAAACGCAACAGCTAATGGACGGCTTGGTAGCAGCCGCCGACGACGCGAAAGTCGGTGTTGCGGTTGAATGTGAAGGCGGTATGTTTGGCTTAGTATTTACAGACGCACCGTCGGTTCGCAGCTTCGACCAGGTCGCCGCTGCTGACGTGGAGCGCTTCAAGAAATACTTCCACGGCATGCTCAGTGAAGGGATCTATCTGGCACCGTCAGCATTTGAGGCCGGGTTCGTGTCCGCAGCTCACAGCGACCAGGATATCGCTGCGACCGTCAACGCAGCGCGAAAAGTGTTCGCGACGCTGTAGCAACAGCGGCGGTCACAGTTAGTCTGAGGACTGTTGCTGCGCCGGTCCGCGCACCGAGTGTAGAAGCTCGCCGACCAGTTTCAGCCGAGCGGCAGTGTCACTGCTTTCAAGGCTCAGCTGTTTTTGCTCAAGGTCTATCGGCAATATTTCGAGGAGTCGATACGTTACCCAAACTGCGTCGTCGAATTTTCGATCCTGTGACTCGTACAGCCGGCCCAAATCGTCCATCACATTGGCCAATATTTTCGGCAAAGTAGAAAATTCGGTCGGAAGCTGCAGCGGTGGCTCGTCTTCGATTAACTCGATCGTACCGATGTACAAGCCGTCGTCCTGCTGTTCACTGGCCAGCAGTCGAAACCGCTGCCCGCCGATGGCTGTTACGCCAAGCAACCCGTCGCTGCCCTGGTAGAAATCAATCAGCCGTGCCAAAGACCCTATGTGGTGCGTGGTTGCGGATCCCGAATCATCACCCTCACGGATCAATAGCACGCCGAACGGCGAGTCTGTCTTCATGCAACGACTAACCATGTCGATATAGCGCGCCTCGAAAATTCTCAGCGGTAACGGCCCACCTGGAAAAAGAACCGTATTTAGAGGGAATATGGGTATGCGCATACTCCTATTATAGGCGAGTATCAGCGCTTCATTCTTGATACGGCTACTGACTACTCGTCGGACTCGAGCTCCAACAAATCGCCCGGCGTGCACTGCAGCGCGTCACAAATCGCTAGCAACGTTGAAAACCGAATCGCTTTGGCTTTGCCCCGTTTGAGAATTGACAGATTCGCCAGAGTGATGCCAACCGATGTCGACAGGTCAGTCAGAGACATGCGACGCTGCACAAGCAGCAAGTCGAGGTTCACCTTGATTTGGGTGGCCATCAGATCGTCAACTGCTGAGTCTCGTGAATCTGGGTCGCCTCGCGCAGCACGCCGGCGAGCACCAACATCGAAACGCCAATAAATATCGCCAGGCCATTTATCTCAAACGCGGGATTCAACTCGATTCCTGGCAGACTCAAAGCGTATTCGTTCAGAATCGCGCGACCACCGAAGAACTGCAATATCGGGCCGACCAATGACCAGGCGATCGCAACAATACCGACTTTTCGAATGAGCTGGGCATTGCCCTTCGCGAAATTCTCGCCACTGGCTAGCGCCGTGAACACGGTCCGCAGCTGTAACAAAATGTACAAGCCGACAAAGCCGCCGATTTCAGTAAGCGCAGCGAAAATATAGAGTGCCGTCAGACTCGATGTATCGATATTCATCAGCGCCTTGCCCGCCAACTTGGGGTCGCGCACGCCTGTGGAGTCTATTGCAGTCGTCGAAAGTTGCTCGAGATCAATGGCAACGGACGAAAAAACACTGATATCAACGCCCCAAGTGTCCTCGTTCGACGAATGGCCAATCGTCGCGGCGATAACGAAAACGGGCCACGCCAGCAGCGCGACGAATGCGAGTACGCGAAAGAAACCGAGGGCACGCACGACGACAGTGGCCGTCGTATTGGAAGATTTTTCTGACATGAGAGTATCCATACACTATTAATCGTTTATCGATAATAGTCTACTTATTATCGATAATCAACAAATTTTTACCGAATAGCAATGTCTCACATCACCCGCCGCGCGTTCGCTGTAATAGCGCAGTAAACGTCTGTCGTGCCGAACCGAAGCCGCCATTGCTCATGAAAACGACCTGATCACCGCTCAGCACTTTTTTGGACATGTCGTTGACGAGCTGATCGTAGTCTTTATGAACGAACAGCTTTGCGTGCAAGCCGGCCAAAGACGCATCAAATCCATCACCCATGTCGTCGGGACGGTACATCCACACCAGATCGGCGCCTTGCAAGGAACTAGCCAGAGAATCGTTGTGCACGCCGAGCTTCATCGTGTTCGAACGAGGCTCCATCGCGACGATAATTCGCTGCCCCGGATAGCGCTGCCGCATTGAATCGATAGCATTGCTGATCGCCGTCGGGTGGTGCGCGAAGTCGTCATAGATAGCGATATTCGCGACCGTCGCCGTGCGCTCCATACGCCGTTTGACGCCTTCAAACCGCGATATCGCATCGACGGCCTTTGCGAAAGGCACACCCACTGACACCGCCGCGGCAACTGCCGCCATCGCATTCTCAAGATTGTAATAGCCGCCCATCTTCCAGCGAGTTTCGCGCGTCTCACCGGACGGGCTGCGCATGCCAATATGGCGTTCAACGTTGTCGCCGAACCCACCGACCCAGTCCGCGTCATCGGTCGTGCCGAATGTTTGCACGGGAGTCCAGCAGCCCATCGCAAACAATTTCTGCAAATTGCTGTCGGCACCATTGGCGATAATGCTGCCCTCGCCCGGCACCATGCGCAGCAATTGATGAAACTGCCAGAGAATCGCGTCCATGTCCTTATAGATGTCGGCATGATCAAATTCAAGATTATTCAACACCACCGTGTGGGGTCGGTAGTGGACGAACTTCGCCCGTTTGTCGAAAAATGCGGTGTCATATTCGTCGGCTTCAACAACAAAGAATCGAGACTTGCCAAAGCGCGCCGACGTGCCGAAATTCGTGGGTATACCGCCTATGAGGAATCCGGGTTCGAGACCTGCATCTTCGAGAATCCAGGCGAGCATGCTGGCGGTCGTGGTTTTCCCGTGTGTGCCGGCTACGGCGATAACGTGTCGATCATGAAGAACGTTTTCTGCAAGCCATTGCGGCCCCGACGTGTAGCGATGCTTATCGTTCAGCATCGCCTCAACGACGTCGACACCACGGCTCATTACATTGCCCACGACCACGCAGTCAGGATCTACAGCAAGTTGCGTCGCATCCACCCCTTCGTGTATCTCGATGCCGAGTTCTTTGAGCTGTGTGCTCATCGGCGGATATACATTGCGGTCGCAACCGGTCACCTTGTGACCTGCCGCGCACGCCAATGCGGCCACTCCGCCCATGAAGGTCCCGCAAATCCCAAGAATATGTACGTGCATAACGCCCTACGAAGCTGCCGGCGTGCCTGCCGATAGCAGGCTGCCGAAATAGAATTGAAAAACGAACACACTCAACGCGATTGCCGTTCCGAAAGCGCGTGGAAAGTTTAGCGTTTTCGACAAGATGTGTCCGTCAACACTTACAGACCATAGAAGGATTGTCCATATAAGGAGCGCTGTGAGTAGTGAAATTCCACCGTCGTTCGAAAAGTGCCTAATAATCGCAAGAATGAACACCAGGGGCACATTAAACAGCGCGCTGCAGCCGATGACGGCCGACAGCATCTGCAGAACTCGGTCGCGTTTTCCATTCAACTGAACGAGTACGACGTAAACCAGAATCCCGGGAATACCGATCATCAGCGTATGCTGTAAATCCTGCATTTCCGATTCAGAATTCAGGAGAATGTCTACGATATTAACTGCCAGCCACGAGATGACCGCGATCACGAAAACCGCCGACGATCGCGGCATGGCGTCCGGTCCGCGACGGAACAACATAATGTCGAACAGCGTCTGTAAGAGAGTTATCACGTTGCTGATGATCGCATGATAACCTCCACAAATGCCCGATTACTTGTTTGTTGATAATCCCGACAGCATCAGCCAAAACCTCACCGGACACGCACGCCTCGGCGTCGATACCGAGTTTATGCGCGAGAAAACCTACTTCGCGCAGCTTTGTCTGATCCAGATTTCCACACCCGACGATATCTATTGCGTCGATCCTCTCGTCGACGTCAGCCAGTCCGAATTTTGGCGGCAGTTGCTAGCGACAAACTGGGTTGTGCATTCGGCGCGACAGGATATTGAGGTCGTCTACCAAACCGCCGGCGCAATGCCCTCAGAGATTTTCGACACTCAGATCGCAGCCGGCCTGCTCGGCTATCCTGCACAAATGGGCTATGCCGGACTGATGAAAGAATTGTTCGACATCGACATGGCCAAGTCCCATACCCGAGCCGACTGGACGCGCCGCCCGCTACGCGATGAGTACCTCGATTACGCCGCCGAAGATGTCGAGTATCTGCTGCCCGCCGCCGACATCTTGAGTGAGCGGCTCGATAAGAAAGATCGCCTCGATTGGGCCCGACAAGACTCAGCACTGTTACTCGACCAATCGCTGTACGAACTTTCTGGCGAACAAGCCGTTGACCGATTGAAGGGCGCACGAAATTTTCGTGGCGTAAAACGAGCCGCCGCTGTTCGCCTGGCTGCCTGGCGAGAAGCCGAAGCCATTCGCCGCGACCGTCCGCGGCAATGGATTGTTCGCGACAACGTTTTACTCGACATCGCGTACAAGTTACCGGACAGCGAAGAAGCGTTAGCCGCTATCGACGGTATACCACCCAAGTTGATCAGCCGGGTTGGCAAGCAACTGACCGATGCGGTTGTTGCAGCTAAAGCCGACCAAAGTGATTACCAACCGCCGAGCCCGCCCGACGAGGATCAAAAAATACTGCTGAAAGAGATGCAATCTCAGGTGGCTGAATGCGCCAGGAATCTCGATATAGCAGCGGAAACCGTCGCCTCAAAAAGAGAGCTGTCGGGCGTCATCGTCACGGGTAATACCGACACCAGAGTCTTCAACGGCTGGCGACGCGATCTTATCGGCGAACAGTTGCTAGGCCTGTTGTAAGCGCCGCGATCGCCGTAAATACAGCTTATTCCAACGCAGTCGTCAAACGCTCATAGACCTCATCGATAGACCCCTCAGCATCGATCGCTGTGAGCTTTTCGCGCTCGCGGTAAAAGTCGATCAGCGGTTCGGTGTTTTCACGATAGACATTTAGACGATTGCCTATCGTCGCCTCGTTGTCATCTTGGCGCTGCTGTAGTTCGCCGCCCTGATTTGTGCATTCATCAAGCTCGGCTTGCGACGAAAAATACACATTCAGCAGCTTGCCGGTCAACGAACACGTTCTGCGGCCCGTTAGGCGTTTCATGAGGATCTCAAAGTCGACGTCCATGAGGACCGCCGTGTCGAGCGGTGTACCCATTTCGTCGAGCAGGTCCTCGAGATCGAGCGCCTGCTGTTGAGTACGCGGAAAACCGTCGAGGATAAAACCGTTTTCGGCATCCGACTCTGCGAGGCGCTCGCTGATGATGCCAAGGACAACCGCATCAGGAACCAGATCGCCGGCATCCATGACTGCCTTGGCCTTGAGGCCAAAGCGAGTGCCATTGGCCACGGCCTCACGCAACATATCGCCCGTCGATACCTGAGGAATATTCTTCTCTGCCATGAGCTTTTTGGCCTGAGTTCCCTTGCCGGATCCGGGTGCGCCCAGTAGTACGATTCGCATCTTGAATGTTCTCTCTTGATTCGAGGTTTTGCCGGCAAGTAGCCGACGCGAGGTACGCTACCGAGAAAGGACATTGAGGTCAATGCGGGGTATCCTTTCGCCCACGAAACAAAGCAACCGGGATCTCGAATTATGTCTGCAAGGAACGCTTTTTACGCTCAGTCGGGTGGTGTTACCGCTGTCATCAACGCATCGGCCTGCGGGGTAATTCAAACCGCCCGCAAACACCCCAGCAAGATCGCCAATGTCTACGCCGGTCGCAACGGCATCATCGGCGCATTGACCGAGGACATGATCGACACCAATAAAGAGAGCGCATCCGCTATCGATGCGTTGATGTACACCCCGGGCGGCGCCTTCGGATCAGCGCGCTACAAACTCAAAGGCATTGAAGAGAACCGTGCGGAGTACGAACGTCTGATCGAAGTCTTCAAGGCGCATGATATTGGCTATTTCTTCTACAACGGCGGCAACGATTCAATGGATACCGCCCACAAGGTCTCGCAGATCTCTAAGATGATGGGCTACCCGGTGACTTGCCTGGGTGTGCCCAAGACCGTCGATAACGACCTGCCAGTGACCGACAACTGCCCGGGGTTCGGCTCTGTTGCGAAATACGTTGCCGTTTCGACGCAGGAAGCGGCGATGGACGTACTGTCGATGGCCAAGACCTCGACCAAAGTATTTATCCTCGAAGTCATGGGACGGCACGCTGGCTGGATCGCAGCAGCAGGTGGCCTCGCGGGCAAGAACCCAGAAGACGCCCCACATATTATTTTGTTTCCAGAGATCCCGTTCAAGAAACGTGCGTTCCTGAAACGCGTTCGCGAATGCGTCAACCGCTACGAGTATTGTGTCATCGTCGTTAGTGAGGGTGCCGCCTATGCCAATGGCAAGTTCTTGGCCGAAGCCGGAACCCGCGACGCGTTTGGTCATGCCCAACTCGGCGGCGTCGCGCCTGTCGTCGCCAACATGGTGCGCGAGAGCCTCGGCTACAAATTCCACTACGCTATCG
>Ga0256847_1000933_pt1 | contig 16290 bp, 15 predicted proteins | sample TeddybearmetaG_FD_189099 | JGI IMG/M metagenome (GOLD analysis project Ga0256847, IMG submission 189099) | Hydrothermal vent microbial communities from East Pacific Rise, Pacific Ocean - Teddybear | ecosystem: Environmental > Aquatic > Marine > Hydrothermal vents | place: Pacific Ocean: East... | reverse complement strand
TTTTATTCGCGAACTCGGGCAGCCTCGATGCCTCAGGAGAGGGGATCTTAGCTGATATGGCCGTGGCACTCAGCGACCAGGAAGAATGGATTAGTAATCCCGCAAACGTTACCGTAATGGCCCCGGGGTCACAAATGTTGTTCATGCAGGCCATCGTACCCGGTAAGTCACGCAACCAGATGCACAAGGCACTGCCCTATGTCGTGGAAGAATTTCTGGCCGAAGATCTCGACCAGGTGCATATTGCACATCGTGCTCTTAAACGCGGTATGCCCGTTGAATGTTGCATAGTTTCCAAAAATCTGATGGACAGCTGGCTTGAAGCTCTGGATTCTGCAGGTTTAAAAGCTGGCCTGGTTATGGCTGACACCGATGTGCTTCCGACAGAAAAGCAGCAATTACATATTTTTATTGGTAGCAACGAAGCCTTTCTGAAAGGCCCAAATTTGATGCTAAATTGCGGTAAACAGAACCTTGCTCAACTGCTCGATATATATCTGCAGCAACTATTTCCTTCTGACGTGGATAATGAAGAAGAGGAAGACCAGCATCATAGCGAACCATTTCCCATTCACCTGCACAATAGTGATCTCGAGGCGATAGAGAAATCCCGACTGGAAGCGGGTGTGCATGCAAATATAAAGTGGATAGTTCACGACAATCAATCTCTCACCGAAACCGAATATTTAGTGCAGCGTGCCATTGAAAGGCAAGCACCGTCCATTCCGGATTCGCAGAGACCCCTAAACCTCCTTCAAGGGATTTATCAACCGGCTACATCAACCAGTGATAGCTGGCTGCGCTGGCGTTCTGTCGCGGCGATGGCGGTAGCATTATGTGTTCTGCTGCTCGTAACAGAAGGTATCAAGGGCCTTTGGATTGGACACAAAGCTGACAAGCTAACGGATCAATCCATAGCCCTGTACAAGGATATATTCAAGAACGATCGCCGTATCAATGCCGCAACCTTACAACGCCGCATGGCTGCGCATTTAGGGGAAAACCAAAATGATCAGGTCACATTTCTGGATATGCTTGGAGGAGTAGCAAAAGTACTGGGCGCTCAATCAAGCAAACCAAATCTGGAGAACCTGAATTTTAACAATACCCGCGGGGAACTGACCGCGCAGTTACGAGTTACTAATTTTGAAGTTTTGGAATCAGTGAAAACTGCGCTCATTGCCAATGGACTAACAGTTGAAATTCGTACTGCAGAACAAAAAGGCAATCAGATCACGGCTCGATTGTTGTTAAGGAAATAGGCGTGTTATTCGAAACCCTTAAAAGCGATTTATACAGTTCTTCGGCAGGGCGCTGGTATGCAACCCTTGCTGGCAGGGACAAGAGTATTGTACAGCTGGCTGCTGGATTTTTAATTCTTCTGATATTGATAGTGTTTGTCTGGATGCCAGTCTTGGGATGGAGTGGCAATGAAGTGCAACGTTACCGTAACTCCCTGGCTCTGAATGAGTGGATTCAATCTAATGAACAGCGCGCACGACAAGTTAGCGGCCTTAATCCGTCTGCACAGGGTAAAAACGAATCCCTTCTGGCGATAATTTCACGATCCGCGAAGTCTTCTGCTATTACTTTGTTGCGTTTTCAGGAGGAGGGCTCTGGTGGCGTCAGTGTTGTCCTGCAGGAACAGGTTTTTAACGATATCGTTGCATGGCTTGAAAACCTGGAAAATAAAAACCGAATACAAATTAGACAAATATCCATCGATTCACATGCAAACCCCGGCAAAGTGAATGCAAGGATAATATTCATATAATACAATTAGTTATTAACTTATCCTTACCTACTAGGTGAACTTACTTCAGCTTACATATTCCAAAAACGCGAACTGCTTCTCAGCACAAATGGCTATCTGATCAACGCTAGAAAATTCGTATAAACATACAATTTTGTCTGGTTGGGAGAAGCAATAGAAATGAGAAAAGACGAGTACAGCGCACATTTAGACGCACTGAACCGAATTCACTATAAAGCTACGAATCAAATCCTTGCCCTGATGGACGGTTTTTACTCAAATATCGAAGAAGGCTTATTCGAGCTCGCGCATATTACTGGTGAAGATGAACAACGGCGGCGCTGCTTTGACCTCATGAGAGAACTACGCTTTCGAAAGTCTGGCTTACTAAAAAACTTCAACCGCACACTCGATAGATATCGGGTAATGTGGTTTTCCGGGGAAAGCAGTAATGTTTCAAGTAGGCAATCCGGCAACGTACCGAATGATCTACGAAGTTTAATCGATGAAATGGCACAAAAGTCATACTCGCATTTTAGTGGACTGCTTACGATTATTGCGGAACGGGTTAGTGACGCTACCAGCAGCCCCATACATGCTTCAGCCTTACCAATTTCGCCAATGAATGTCTCTAAAGCCTTCGTTATTTCATGCCGCTCGCTACGCATGGATACAGCATCCATAGAAATTATTCAAAACTTGTTTGGGCGGTTCGTCCTGGACTCTCTCGGATCTGTATATGGCGAAACCAACCGCTGCCTGGAAGAATGTGGTTACCATTCTCTCAGTGAAACGGAACAGGTTTCCGGCGCTTGATCAGGCTTTAAGTCTGATTGTCATTCGATGGTTTTTTTTTGGAATCAATTTCTGAATTAACATGGTCCAGCGCATTATTCATACGTCGGCCACTTCGTGATATCCAGTGCTGATCATCTATAGCATCCGAATACTTTTGTTTCATACGTACTTCAAGAGGGGCTATCCAGGCATCAGAGGTTTCTTTGCCTTCGTGCATATCGAATAAATTGATCCAAACGTCGCTACGCTGTCCAAACTTCATCAGCCGATTAAGGTATTTGTCCGGATCTTTGTTACCAGCAATTAGCCCCATAAGAACAGCAATAATCGACACGGGGCTCAGGATAATGTCTCGTATGCCGTCTGCCAGCAGCTTTAACTGAAATAGAAATAAACGGTAAAGTACACGCCTGCGGGACTCGTGATGTTTATGTTCACCCATGCTTGCTATCCTCCCATCAGGACAGCTTCAGTCCTGCGCTTGCAAAAAACCCTGTTGTTCAAGATACACAATAATCTGGTCTGCACATTCTTCAGCAGTTTTGGCATCCGTGTCCAGAAGGATTTCGGGGTTCACTGGCTCTTCGTAGTCTGAGTCAATACCTGTAAAGTGTTTTATTTCACCACGTCGCGCCTTAGCGTACAGTCCTTTCGGATCTCGTTTTTCGCAAGTTTCAACCGAGGCCATCACATGTATCTCTATAAACTGACCATCTCCCAGTAATTCTCTTGCAAGCAATCGTTCACTTCTAAAGGGCGAAATGAACGCGCTTAATACCAACAATCCAGCGTCGATCATGAGTTTGGAAACCTCACCTACGCGTCGAATATTCTCTACCCTGTCAGCATCGGTAAACCCAAGATCTTTGGTGAGTCCGTGACGAACATTGTCACCATCCAGGGTATAGGTATGTTTGCCCCGCGCATGCAGCTTTTGCTCTAACAAATTTGCTACGGTCGATTTTCCAGAGCCTGACAGCCCCGTAAACCACAAGGCAGCGGGGCGTTGATGTTTGATCATCGCCCTTGCTTCAGCATCCACATCGGTAGTATGCCAATGAATATTACCTGCGCGCCGGAGACTGAAATTTATCATTCCCGCCCCAACAGTCTCGTTGGTAATACGGTCAATAACAACAAAAGAGCCCATGTCGCGGTTCTTCTTGTAAATCTCGTACGGAATCGGTTTATCCAAACCAAGATTCACTACCCCTACTTCATTCAACAGTAGAGACGACGCAGGTTCTTCCTCAAGAGTATTCACGTTTACCTTGTACTTAAGCGCTGTGAAAACTCCGGCAAGGGTCTGATTACAAGTTTTAATAAAATAGGATCGTCCAGGGAGGAGGGGAGACTCACTCATCCAGATTACGTTTACCTGAAATTGATCGCTCACTTCACAGCGAGCATCTTTAGCAGTAATCATGTCACCGCGAGAACAATCTACTTCGTCTTCAAGTTCCAGTGTAATAGCTTCGCCAATCATCGCTTTTTCAACCTGGTGGCGACCACGTATGATACTTTTAATTTTACTGGACTTAATGTTAGGTAAGACAACTACGTCATCGCCAATACTTACTTCGCCCGTTGAAATTGTTCCACAAAAACCTCGAAAGTCCAGATTGGGTCGATTAACCAGTTGAACCGGCATTCTAAACCCCTGCTCAGTAGCTACTTCCGAACAGTCCATTTTGTCGAGTAAAGGAAGCAGGGCAGCACCGGAATGCCAGGGCATGTTTTCAGATGTCGTGGTGATGTTATCACCCTTGAGAGCAGAAATTGGCAAGTACTGTATTCCAGTAAAACCAAGTTTTTCGGCAAACTTTTCATATTCAATTTTGATACTGTTAAACACTTTTTCGTCATAATCCACCAGATCCATCTTGTTGATAGCTATGATTACGTGCTTGATCCCCAACAGGGATACGATAAAACTATGACGATAGGTTTGAGTCTGCAGTCCATTTCGAGCATCAACCAGTATCACAGCTGCATCAGCTGTAGACGCACCGGTTGCCATGTTGCGCGTGTATTGAACATGTCCAGGCGTGTCTGCGACAATATACTTACGCTCTTCTGTTGAGAAAAACCGATACGCAACATCGATGGTAATTCCCTGTTCTCGCTCCGCAGCGAGACCATCTACCAGTAAGGCGAAATCGATATCGTCACCTTGCGTTCCAACCCGTTTTGACTCTTCCTTCAGCGCTTCGATTTGATCTTCATAAAGCAATTTTGAATCGTATAATAAACGTCCAATCAGGGTTGATTTCCCATCATCTACGCTGCCACAGGTGATAAAGCGTAGTAGCGATTTACTACCCTGCGCCTCAATAAATCCGTCTAGATTTGCGGACGTTTGGTCTTTGTTCTGAATGGGATTGATAGCAGCCATTAAAAGTAACCTTCCTGTTTTTTCTTCTCCATCGACGCACTGGAATCGGTATCAATTAAGCGTCCTTCACGTTCCGAGGTGCGTGCAACAAGCATCTCCTGAATAATTCCATTCAGATCATCAGCCTCTGATTCCATCGCTCCTGTTAGGGGATAACACCCCAAAGTTCTGAATCTAACTTTTCTATTCTCAATTTTTTCGCCATCCAAAAGCTCAAAACGATCGTCATCAACCATTATCAGCATGCCATCCCGTTCGACTACAGGACGTTCTTTGGCGAAATACAGGGAAACGAGTTCAATATTTTCTAGCTTTATATACTGCCAGATATCAAGCTCCGTCCAGTTGGAAAGCGGAAAGACCCGAATCGATTCGCCTTTCTTTATGCGGGTATTGTAAATTGACCACAGCTCTGGACGCTGATTCTTGGGATCCCATGTGTGTTTAGCAGTCCGAAACGAGAAAACCCTCTCTTTAGCTCGAGATTTCTCCTCATCACGCCGCGCTCCACCAAAGGCAGCATCAAACTTATACTTATCCAGTGCCTGCTTAAGACCCTGAGTCTTCATTATGTCAGTGTGAACAGCTGAACCATGAGAGATGGGACCGATGTTTTGTTCAATTCCATCTGGATTAATATGCACGTGCATGTCGAGATTATGTTTTTTGGTCACGTGTGTGCGAAATTGGATCATTTCACGAAATTTCCACCTGGTGTCTACATGCAGCACCGGAAAAGGAAGTGGTGCAGGGTGAAATGCCTTAAGCGCTAAATCCAGCATTACAGACGAGTCTTTACCAATAGAGTAAAGAAACACCGGATTTTCACATTCTGCGGCAACTTCCCTGAAGATATGAATACTTTCGGCTTCTAATCGCCGTAGATGGGAGATGTTCATCTTATAAATTACGTCCCTGTGTTAATACCGATTGACCATGCAATTCGGGTGAATACACAAGCATTATAGAGTTATCACAGGCCAGAGTGGTGAAAGAACTCTCAAAATTGAGGTATTTTAGCAAAAAAACTGAATAATCGAAAACTGACAGGAGTTTAGTTCTGGGTTGCCTGTATTTTATTTTCTTATACTGTATTTAACATAATATATATTATACGCAACAAAGCCATTACATCTGTCATATAGACACAATACAGCTGAATACCTGATACTTGACCCGTTAATCTTCTTTTCGGTGTATCTAATTAGCATGGACAAGGGTTCACACATCCGTATTTTTAGCAACTACGTCCATACACCGTATTTGTTGATGGCAATTGCAGAATTTGCAATTGTTATAGCGTGCGTATTTTTTGCAGTTCGATCGGGTTTTTGGTCGTTGCCATCAACGAATGCGTCTGTACCAGCTACCAGCCTGGTTTACGCGCTAATCGTAATATTCAGCATGGTTTCCATGGGTGTTTACGAATCCCGCATACGGGAAGGATTTAGCGGCCAGATTCTACGTACTGCGGTAGCCATATTTCTGATTTCTACGATGGGCATTGCCATCGTCGCATACTTTATTCCAGCGGTAACACTGGGGCGCGGAGTTTTAACCATCAGCACCCTGTTTACTTTTCTTGCGATTAATGCTTTTCGCTGGTTAATAATATCCGTAACTGATAAAGATTCCCTTAAAAAACGGGTAGTTATACTGGGAACTGGGAATCAGGCTCAGAAGGTGTCTCTACGTATGCGGCGTGAATACGATCGTAGAGGCTTTGTTCTGGTAGGTTTTGCACGCTTGAATGGTTCCGACAACCTACTGGACGATCAACAGACCGTTTTTCATGTAGAAGGAACAATCCTGAACTTTTGCCAGCAAGAGAATATCGGCGAAATCGTGGTAGCACTAGATGAGCGGCGACGTAACCAGGATACCGGTGGTGGCCTTCCCCTGGATGAACTTTTCGAATGCCGCTTACAGGGTATTAACGTCTGTGATATTCAGAGCTTTATCGAACGTGAGGCTGGAAAGCTGGATCTGGAATTGTTACGGCCTTCCTGGATGGTATTTTCTGACGGGTTTATCCACAACGTACTACGCGCGCAGACAAAACGCGCTTTTGACATTGTAGCCAGTTTGCTACTTCTTGCGTTTACCTGGCCTATTATAGTGATCACGGGGGTGTTTCTGTGGATTGGTGGTGGGTTTCGAGACGCTGTGTTTTATCGCCAGGTGCGGGTAGGTCACAATGGCATAAACTTCGAACTTTTTAAATTTCGCAGCATGAAAATGGATGCAGAAAAAGACGGAGCGGTACAGTGGGCTGCGGAAAATGACCCCAGAATTACTCGTATCGGTAATTTTCTTCGACGCACACGTATAGATGAACTTCCACAAATTTTAAATATTCTGAAAGGCGATATGAGTTTTGTTGGTCCCAGGCCGGAAAGACCTGAGTTTGTTTCAAAACTAAACGAGCAAATCGAATATTATAAACACCGACATCACCTCAAACCCGGGTTAACCGGGTGGGCCCAATTGTGTTATCCCTATGGTGCTTCGGTCGAAGATACAAGAGAGAAGTTGCAATACGATTTGTATTATATCAAAAACCAGAATTTGTTACTGGACCTGATAATTTTGTTGCAAACCGTTCAAATTGTATTAATAGGTGAAGGCGTGCGTTAGTCGCACCCCCTACCCTCCAATATTCAGCTAAAGACCCAATACCAGTTTTGACATAATGTTGCGCTGTATTTCATTGGACCCTGCAAATATTGAAACCTTACGGTTATTGAAATAAGCCTGGGTCGTACCATTAGCGTAGTCAGGACCCGCCGGTTGAAAATTGTCTCCCGGATTCGGGGTGGACATATCCAGCGGCAAGGCATACATGCCACTTAGCTCCATCGCAAGCTCTGTAATAGCCTGTTGTAATTCAGTACCCCGTGTTTTAAGCAATGAGGATTCCGGGCCAACATTTTGCCCCGCGGCCAAAGAGCTAAGAATGCGAAACTCGGTAAACTCCAGAGCCAATACCTGTACTTCTATATTGCTAATCTTGTCGGTAATCTGCTGTCGGTCCTCCAGTACGCCTCCCATTGCATCAGATTCCTGATGGGCAATACTCTTCAGAGTTTTTATTGCGCCCTTTAATCCTGGCGTGTACGCGTTGCCACGTTCAAACTCAAGCAGGTATTTTGCACAGGTCCAGCCTTTACCTACTTCTCCCACTAGATTTTCTTTAGGGACCTTTACATCCGTAAAAAATACGCTGTTAATCTCCTGGTGTCCCTCGGATGGTTGATCAAGCGTAACTATTGGAGCCACCTCAATGCCAGGGCTTTTCATATCAATGAGCAGAAAACTAATGCCTTTTTGCCGAATGTCTTCATTGCTCGTGCGAACCAGACAGAAAATCCAGTCAGCATACTGCGCGAGAGTCGTCCAGGTTTTGGTCCCATTTACCAGATAATGATCCCCCTTGTCTTCGGCCTTTGTGCTAACCGACGCGAGATCAGATCCTGATCCTGGTTCTGAGTAGCCCTGACACCACCAGACATTGGTGTGCTGAATGTCCGGCAGAAAGCGTTTTTTCTGTTCATCGGTGCCAAACTTCATAATAACCGGAGCTACCATTTTAATACCAAAGGGTATGATTCCGGGTGCACCTACGCGGGCTGTTTCGAGGTCAAATATATAATTCTGATTCGGTGAAAAACTAGCACCCTCATATTCTTTCGGCCAGTTGGCTGTTGCCCAGCCCTTCTTTGCCAGAGCCTGCTGCCAAACTACGTGGTCTTCTTTGCTAAGACGACGCATTGCGCTCTTTTCGGCTTTTTCGCGTTTTTCTTCCGGCCAGTTAATGTCCAGCCACTCCTTAACTTCATTCTGAAATGCCCGGTCTTCGTCACTGAACGCTAAATCCACTCTTCACCTCTTGTTCTGATGTTTGGAAACTATTGCATATAGTTTAACTTGCCGGATGTATAATGTAAGCAGTCAATAAATAATCAAAAATATGAAGCAACAAAACATTCTAGAGGTCCGGGATTATTTTATGGATCTGCAAGATCGTATCTGTCTGGCTCTTGAGGCAATTGACAGCAAGCAGACTTTTAGTCGCGAAATAGTAAATTCGCCTAATGGTGGGATAAGCCGACCACGGGCCTTACAGGACGGAGCTGCTATTGAAAAAGCAGCCGTTCAATTCACCCACAGCCTGGGAGATTCTCTTCCCCCTGCCGCTACGGAGCGCAACCCGCATTTCGCCGGCAAAGCCTTTGAGGCAACCGCGATTTCTCTAATCGTACATCCCGTAAACCCCTATGTACCGACAGTACATATGAACCTGCGCTACTTTCTGGTCCATACTGACCCTGTGTCCTGGTACTTTGGGGGCGGCTTTGACCTCACGCCCTTTTACCCTTTTCTTGAAGACGTGAAATTCTGGCACACGGTGTCAAAAGAGGCGTGTGATAAGCATGGAAAAGACATTTATCCCGAGCTTAAGTCAGCTTGTGATGACTATTTTTACCTGCCCCACCGCCAGGAAACTCGAGGCATAGGAGGAATATTTTTTGACGACTGGAACAGGAATGGTTTCACCTCAAGTTTTGCATTTGTTCGCTCAGTTGGGGAGGCATTTTTACAGGCCTATACCCCCATATTCGAGAAACGTATGGACCTTGCATGGGGAGACAAAGAAAGAAACTTCCAGCTCTTAAGGCGTGGACGTTATGCAGAATTCAACCTGGCCATAGATCGCGGAACAAAATATGGCTTACAGTCGGGTCGCCGCATTGAATCGGTTTTGGCTTCCTTACCACCACTGGCCAGCTGGCAGTACAACTTTCAACCTGAAGCAGGTAGTAACGAAGCCCGCCTCACTGAATTTTACCTAAAGCCCAGAGACTGGCTAAGCGAACAAACCTCTGAAATTACAAAAGGTTAGATTACTTATCTAATTCAGCCGTAAAGATTTTTTTTTGCAAACTCTATAAAAATACCTAACCCGCCGGGTTAAGACAATCGGCTGGATTCCCGGTAACGGATGTTGCATAGGCTTCTACTGCCTGCCAGACACGCATCAGGTTGCCCCCCAAAATCAGAGCTATCTGATCTACATTGTATCCTCTGTCCTGCAACCCACCAATCAGGTTCGGATAACTCGACACATCTTTTAAGCCAATAGGCAAACTGTCCCCCACCCCGTCATAGTCCGATCCAATACCTACATGTTCTATACCGATAAGCGCCACAACATGGTCGAAATGGTCCAGCACGTCAGATAGAGACGCAAAGGGATAGGGCTTATCCAGTTTGTACTGCGCTGAAGCCGCCTTAAACGTCTCACTGTTTTCATCTACTGCATTATCTTTCAGAAATTGTTCTCCAAACTCACGCATCGCCTTTCCATAATCCTGTGCCTTTGTGGTAACAAAACTACTGCCATAATTAATCTGGATAACACCACCCTGCGCTCCCAGTGCTTTAATCATGTCATCATCCATATTACGCTGGAACCCTGGTGTGAAATGCCTGGCTGAGGAATGAGACGCTATTACAGGGACACTACTCACTTCTATGGCCTGCCAGAATGCCTTATCTGAAACGTGGGATATATCTACCATTATTCCGTAGTTATTCAACTGTTTAATAAAGTCTACTCCAGCCGAGGATAAGCCCTGGTGTGCCTCATTGGGATCGTAGGAAGAGTCCGAAATTGCATTGGATTTTGAGTGTGCAAGTGTTACATACCGTATGCCACGATTATAAAAGTGTTCCAGATTTCCGGGTAGGAGCATCGGGCCGCCATTTTCCATTCCCATTGGCATGGCAATTTTCCCTGCCGCATGTGCTTCCAGAACGTCCCTGGTGCAATGTGCAACCTCAAATTTGTCCGGTGCGCGTTTCGCGATATCTTCTACCAGATCAATCAGACGATCAGCTAATTCAGCTCCGGGAAGCCCCAGAGCATCAACTGCAGCAGGAATATAGATAGACATAAACAGTGCATCAAGCCCCCCCGCTTTTGCACGTGGGTAGTCAAAATCTCCAGTTTCGGTGGCGAGCGTTACATCGGCAAATTTCCTTTCAATCCGATAAGGAACGTCTATATGTGTATCAACAATCAGGTATTTTTGGGCCAGCTCTTCCGGAGATACTGGTTCGGGCGCAGTAGATGAAGAAACAGTCGCTACCGACGTGCTGCAGGCTCCCAAAAACAAGGAAACGATCATAAATGCCATAATCAAACAGGCTGAAGAAAAAGAGCGTTTATACAAGGGTAAGATCTCCTGAACTGCTTGGATTAATCAATTGCAATACCATAGCACTATTGACAGTCAGGCAGTTATGGACAAGCATTAGAACCTGACGAGGATAGTGCTATTGGCAATAGCCAATATGTGCTGCAGGCAGCTAAAAAAATATAAAATAGTGAGGGGTAGCACGGTGCGCAGAAGATTTGGCGGTAATACTGAGGAAGAAGAAGAAGCGATCAATCTAACTCCTATGCTTGATGTAGTATTCATCATGCTCATCTTCTTCATCGTAACGGCAACGTTTATCAAAGAAAGTGGATTGGACATCACACAGCCTGATCCCAATAAACCATTAAACGTAGACCCAGACAAGAAAAGCATCGTGGTTCGAATATCCAGTAGAAACAGAATCATAATTGCACGCCGCGATGTGGATTTTCGCTCAGTTCGGGCTAATATTGAACGGCTTCATGCAGAAAACCCTGAAGCACCGGTTGTAATACAACCACACAAAGACTCTGAAACGAATACGCTCATTCATGTATGGGATTCAGCGCAGCTCGCTGGTGTTACTAATATTTCCCTGGCCGGAGAATAGACAATTTTCGCCTTATATGAGTTAAAGAAGGTCGGTTAACCGGCCTTCTTTCATTCCCACCTGATATTTTAGCTATGCAGGCAATTGACTTACGTTCGGATACCGTAACTCTCCCGGTTCCGGCTATGCGTGAAGCCATGGTAAATGCTGAACTCGGCGATGACGTCTATGGTGAAGACCCCACCGTGCAAGCGCTTGAAATGCAACTCGCTAACATTCTGAATTATCCGGCCGCGTTATTCGTACCCACAGGCACACAATCCAATCTCTGCGCACTGTTATCACATTGTCAAAGAGGAGAGGAATACATTACCGGAAGTACTGCTCATACATACTTGTATGAAGCGGGAGGAGCAGCTGTTCTTGGCGGAATCCAGCCGCAGCCGATACCCTTTCAAAAAAATGGCACGCTGGATCTGAATCTGGTAGCAGGCGCCATAAAACCGGATGACTTTCATTTTGCGATTACGCGACTTTTATGCCTGGAGAACACCAGGGATGGAATCCCGATATGCCTGGAGTATCTGCAATCCGCACGGCAGTTGTGTGACAAACAATCCTTAAAGTTACACCTCGATGGTGCACGGCTCTTTAATGCCGTGGTGGCCATGAATGTGGATCCTGGCGAAATTAGCCGGTATTGCCACTCAATCTCAATTTGCCTTTCTAAAGGGCTTGGCGCTCCAGCTGGTTCGGTACTGTGCGGAGATACGACCTTTATTAATGCAGCCCGAAGATGGCGCAAGATGCTTGGTGGTGGGATGCGTCAATCTGGAATACTTGCCGCGGCAGGAATCTATGCGCTGGACAATCACATAGATCGACTTGCTGAGGACCATCTGCGTGCCGAAAACCTTGCGAAAGAACTGACAATTATTCCACAGCTGCAAGGACATATCAGATGCCAAACCAATATGATATTTCTGGATATCAACCACAAGACTCAACAAGCTCTTCAACAGTATTTGCTGAATGTTGATATAAAGGTGGGAACCAATCGATGGGTACTGCATCTAGGGGTAGATGATGGAGCTGCTCAAAAAGTAATTCAGGAGACTCAGGCTTTCTTCTCTGAGTAGAAAGTAGACACTAGTGCACATATTGTTTCTCCGATATCATCGCCCGTTCATGTTCCAAATCAGAGTTTAAAATGCCCACAGGCAAGATAATATTACTGAATGGCTCATCCAGTTCGGGCAAAACAACTCTGGCACACGCGTTGCAGAAGACCTTTAAAGAACCCTATCAACATATTGCTCTGGATCAGTTTCGCGATGGTATGCCAGGTCGGTATAGAGGATTAAACTCCCCACCCGGAACACCTGGATCTGACGGTCTTAATATCGTTCCGGTTGATCTTGCAGGAAACCGGGTGACTGAGATCCGCTTTGGAAAAATGGGCAAAAATATGCTCAAAGCAATGCGACGTGCCATTTGTACATTTGCAGAGGAAGGCCAGAATGTCATTATTGATGACATTCTGTTCGAAACTGATTTTCTACGCGACTACCTTAGTGTACTTAAAAATATAGAAGTTCTTTTTGTGGGTGTACGTTGTGCCCTGGAAACCGTGAATGAGCGTGAGAGTAAACGCAGTGGTCGCTTTCCTGGCACCGCAATTTCGCATTTTGAATCTGTGCATCACGCGCTTGTCTACGACCTGGAAGTAGATACGCGTTCCGCATCGCCAGAAAAGTGCGCTCAACAAATTGTAGAATATATGCAAATGCAAAACAGCCTCTGTGCATTTGAACGTCTGCGAAAGCGTTATGACATTTGTTAAGCCATCACTTACAAGCTACGTAGCCAAAAGTCGCGGCATTGTCTTTTTTACCGGCGCAGGCCTAAGCACTGAATCTGGCATTCCGGATTTTCGAAGCCCCGGAGGACTGTGGAGCCGCATGAAACCCATACAGTTTCAAGATTTTCTGGCATCCGATGCAGTGCGTCAGGAATCCTGGAAACGTAGATTTAGTGGCGAGAACACCATTAAACTGGCGCTACCTAACATCGGCCATAAGGTTATTGCCAGGCTGCTAAACTCCGGCAAGGCCTCCTGTGTGATAACCCAGAACATTGACAATCTGCATCAGGAATCTGGTATAGAAAATTGCGAAAGTCGTGTTATTGAGTTACACGGAAACGCTACTTATGCCAAATGTCTATCCTGTGATAAACGTTACGAAATGGAGCAACTCGCAAACCAATTTCACAAAATTGGGCGGGTCAGCGAATGTGATTCATGCGGCGGCATTGTCAAATCTGCAACTGTTTCATTTGGCCAATCTATGCCCGAATATGAAATGCAATGTGCGCAACAGGCAACTCTCGCCTGTGATCTCTTTATTGTGGTGGGGTCTTCGCTAGTCGTATATCCCGCTGCAGGGTTTCCGGAATTGGCCCATCGTAATGGCGCAACACTGGTAATTGTTAACCGGGAGCCTACACCCATGGATGATATAGCAGACCTTGTTGTTCATGAAGAAATAGGTGCATGCCTTAGCTCTCTGATGTAACTGCAGTGCAGGCAATGGCTTGATCTGTCCGTTCTGAATAACTCCCGCTTATCACCGTATAATCACATTTACCAACAATCAGTTCTTGCTGGTAGGTTTCAAACAAACACTGTCTGTCGTGAGGGTTTTCACGCAAAGGGTCAGAGTGCCATGGAATATCCGGGCTTAGTAACAAATATTTACGCTGACGCTGCTGCTCTAGCCTGTCAAGAATCCAGGGATGACAACGACCATATTTCTGCTCCCACCATATTTTGATAACCAGTAAATCTGTGTCCAGTATCAGGTTTTGCGTATTTCGATGTAAAGCCTGCTGTTCACGTTCCCACTGACTTTTTGCAATACTCAATACATCATCACTGGAATAATTATTCTCAATGGATCTTAGCTCAAGATACTCACGTGCGAATTCTTCTACAACGGGCGCACTCAAATGTTCTGCCAGCGCTCTGGCCAGGGTAGTTTTTCCACATGATTCAGGGCCCACCAGTGCAATTAGCATGTCGGTGAAGCCTCCTGCTCTTTCGTAAATTGAGTCTGTGTCAGTAGAGTCTTGCGCCAGGCGAGCCAACCAGCGATTGCCATGGCGATGTAAACACAATACAACACAGCATAAAGCTCAATACCTTTAATGACGTATAGCGCTGTTGCAAGCACATCAACCAACAACCAGACAAACCAGTTTTCGATCATTTTGCGTGCGGTCATCCACATAGCAGCAAAACTGAATATGGTAATGCTTGCGTCCGCATATGCCATATCAGCATCAGTAAAATACTGCATAAGCTCAGCGAGAACAGGAATTCCGACCAGAACCATTAGTGACAGGAGAGCGGCTGTAGTGTTACTAATATGGGTAACCAGCACGGATTTACTTTCAATACCATCGGCACCAGCCCTTCCGCCCCCCCTACTCCAGTAATACCAGCCATAAGCATTCATCGCGACATAGTAAATATGTAAAATAAACTCAGAGTAGAGTCTGGATTCCAGGAAAACAACCAGGGAAACGAGCGCGTAACACAGACCAATCGGCCAATTCCAGATACTTTCGCGAATTAGCAGCCAAACACAAAGCAACCCGGAGATCAGACCAGCGACCTCAAACAAATCCATTGCCAGCACATAGGTGAGAATATCGCTAATTATGTCTACCAGATAATGCAACCAGGAATGAATGGCTTAGACTGCCCGTGAAAGCCCAGTTTAGCAATACCCAGCAGGATAACGAGGTTATCCATCTTATTTCAACACCTGCAATTAAACGCAAAAACAGATAAAATAAACACCAAAATCAACTTCAGATCAACTGTATGCCCAAATTAATAGCCATAGTAGAGGACGATCCAGATCAGCGAGCTAACTACACTTACGCTGTCACCAAAAAAGGCTACGAAGTTCATGCTTACGCAAGCCGTGAAGAAGCGTTACTTGGCTTCGACAAACAACTCCCGGATCTGGTCATTCTCGATATAATTCTGGGTGACGAAGTGGATGCCGGCTTTCAGATCTGCCGTGATGTTCTTAGCAGATCTCCTTCACTGCCAGTTATATTTCTGACCGAACGCATCAACGAAATTGATAAAATATCAGGCTTAAGGCTGGGCGCCTGGGACTATCTTTCTAAACCTATTTCACTGGATTATCTGGCAGAAAAAATATCATCGTTGTTGCGGCTGGGAGAAGTCCGTAGCAATCAGGCCAATGTTAGTGATGATGTCAAAATTATTGGCAAACTTACTCTGGATAAGGAAGCGCTTCTAATTACCTGGGAAGGCGAACGACTTGATCTTTCTGGAACCGAATTCAGGATGCTGGCAAAACTTGTTAGGGTGCCAGGACATGCTGTTAGCTACGAAACACTTATGAATGCCACTATGCAAAGCCTGGTAACCAATAATACCATCAATACGCATATGCGAAATATTCGAAAAAAATTTGAGGCTATAGACCCGGGTTTCGACTGTATAAAAAGCGAATACGGTTTTGGATACCGCTGGATAAAACAGTCTGTT
>Ga0256847_1000932_pt1 | contig 16291 bp, 16 predicted proteins | sample TeddybearmetaG_FD_189099 | JGI IMG/M metagenome (GOLD analysis project Ga0256847, IMG submission 189099) | Hydrothermal vent microbial communities from East Pacific Rise, Pacific Ocean - Teddybear | ecosystem: Environmental > Aquatic > Marine > Hydrothermal vents | place: Pacific Ocean: East... | reverse complement strand
GTCTTAAAAGTGGCTTGTTTGCTCATGGATGTAGGCACTCCGGTGTACAACGTGTAGCATCTTAAGTCCAATCAACCATGCCAAACCAGTGAACGCCGTTAATCAGACCTCCACACTTGAAATTTCCGATGTCCATCTGCGCGAAAGCGAAGGCGAGGATGGCGCGCAGGGGTTTTCACACACGTTTGTTCCGGGCGAGATCAGCGTGGTTTTGGGTGCGAACCAAAGCGGCAAAACCGACTTATGTCGGCTTATTGCGGGCTTGAATACGCGTGCGCGTGGCAAGGTGGTTTTGGATGGCCAGCCATTGAACGAAATCAAGGCGCGTAAGCGACCGGTGGCCATGGTGTACCAAGCTTTCGTCAATTACCCAAACCTGAGTGTATTTGACAACATAGCGTCACCTTTGCGTGCACGCCGTGTGAGGGCGAACGAAATTGCCGAAACCGTCGCAGATTTAGCGACAAAACTGCGCATAAGCGAATTACTCTCGCGATTGCCCAGCGAACTTTCGGGGGGGCAACAACAGCGTGTGGCTATCGCTCGAGCGATGGCGAAACAAGCTAAGGTTCTCTTGCTTGATGAACCCCTAGTCAATCTAGATTTTAAATTGCGTGAAGCGCTTGAGGTTGAGCTGCGAGATCTCTTGCGCGCCAGTAATACGGTGGTGATTTATACCAGTAGTGACCCACGTGATGCGTTTGCATTGGGCGATCATTTACTGCTGCTAGATGACGGCAACTTTATGCAATCCGGTAAGCCGCTTGAAGTCTACTCCAAGCCGCAAAGTTTGGCCGCCATGTCGTTGTTGGCTGACCCCAGCGTCAATCAATTTCAGCGTGGAGAGCAGCTATGCGCGCTGCGGCCAGAACACATCAAGGTCGCGCAGACGTTGCAAACGCAAGTGAACGAAGTTGCCTTTAGCATGACGGTCACGGCATATGAGACAAATGGTGATGAATCGTTTGTGCATGGCCAAGTGGAGGCGCATGACTGGGTCTTGCGAGCCAGAGGCATGCTGCCGGTAAGTGTGGGGGATAAATTGGCATTGGTCGCATCCACCCAAGATGTGATGCGTTTCTGATGGCAAAAATTACCTTGGACAACTTGTCTTTCCGCTATCCTGGCGCCACGCAAGACACAATAACTAATCTAAATTTACAAGTGCCGCATGGCGAAGCCCATGCGCTGCTCGGTGCCAGTGGCGCCGGTAAGACGACATTGCTGAACTTGTTGTCGGGTCTTCTCATACCTACCTCTGGTACGCTCACTTTTGGCGATATCGATGTCACCCAATTGTCTGGGCGCGATCGTGACGTGGCTCAGGTTTTCCAGTTTCCTGTGCTCTATGAATCGCTAAGTGTGGCTGATAATTTGAGGTTTCCGCTCAAAACTCGACGCTTAGAACGAAGCATGATCGAAGCGCGCCTAGATTATATCTGCGCAGAACTTGGCCTTGATGAGATTCGCCAAGTTAAATCTGCACAACTCAATTTATTCCAGAAACAACTCACCGCGGTAGGTAAGGCACTCATGCGGCCGGATACCTCCTTGGTGTTGCTAGATGAGCCGCTAACAGCAGTTGAACCGCGTATTAAATGGCGTTTGCGCCAGACTCTGCGCCGTGTTCAGGCTGATCTCGGCGTCACCATGATCTATGTTACCCATGATCAAACAGAAGCCTTAACCTTTGCCGAGCGCGTATCAGTACTTACTGAAGATGGCATATTACAAACAGGCACGCCTGCGCAAATCTACGCCTCACCAGAGCATGAGTTTGTGGGCCATTTTGTCGGCAGCCCTGGTATGAACTTTATCCCCGCTAAGACCGTGGCCATTGAGGCAGCCGAACGTGTGGGCTTTCGTCCAGAATGGGCAAGCTTAGTCGCTAAAACGAGTGATACGGCAATATTTCAAGGTACGGTGACTCGTATTCGTTTGCAGGGCACAGAAGCGGGTCAGCCCTTTGGGGTGGTCTCTCTTGCCACCGAATTTGGTGAAATATCGGTCAGGAGTGATGTGGGCTTAGCGGCCTTAAAAGTAGCTGATACGTTGGGGATTTGTGTTAATAGATATGTTAGTTACTATAATCAATTAAAGGTGGGTGAAGGTGAGCTCGTTTAAGCCGGTCAATAATCGAGCTTGGTTGGGTGTATTGCCAGTAGTGCTGGTGGTTGCCTTTAGTGCAGTTATTCCGCTGATGACGGTCGTTAACTATTCTGTGCAAGACATCCTGGATTTTAACTCGCGCATCTTCGTGGGCCTTGAGTGGTATGAGCAAACGCTTAATGATTCTCGTTTTATAGATGCGTTTCTACGCCAGGTCGTGTTTAGCCTAACAATATTGCTGTTGGAGCTGCCGTTGGGGATTGCGGTTGCCAAAGGTATTCCAAAGGATAGTCGCCTAACGCCGCTGGTGCTCATACTGTTGGCGATACCCTTGCTCATACCGTGGAATGTTGTCGGCACCATTTGGCAAATATTTGCGCGCCCAGATATCGGTTTGTTGGGTGTGACCATCAACGCGTTGGGCATATCCTATAATTATACGGCTGAACCACTACATGCGTGGCTTACGCTAGTGGCTATGGACGTGTGGCATTGGACCTCGCTGGTGGCTTTGTTGTCCTTTGCCGGTTTAACTGCTATTCCTCAACCGTTCTATCAAGCGGCGGAACTAGATGGTGCGAATCGTTGGCAAATTTTTCGTTTCGTTGAGCTGCCGCGTCTGCGCGGCGTGTTGGTCATTGGCGTGCTGTTGCGGCTAATGGATAGTTTTATGATCTATACCGAACCCTTTGTGTTAACCGGCGGCGGCCCTGGTAATGCCACCACCATGTTGAGCCAACACTTGGCCACAATGGCTGTAGGGCAGTTTGATCTGGGACCAGCAGCAGCTTTTTCTGTCATCTATTTCCTAATCATCCTGTTATTTTGTTGGTTGTTCTATACCAGTGTGGTGCGTACGGATGACTAATAAGCGTAGCTACAGTCGCTGGGTGTTGTGGGGTTACGGGATTTACTTGCTGTTGCCCCTATACTGGCTTATGTCAATGGCGCTGCGTCACAACGCAGATATCATCGGTGACTTTTCTCTGTTCCCCACCGCGCCGACGTTAGACAATTTTGCGGAAATATTTTCCAATCCGGTGTGGTACCAGGGTTTTGCAAATTCGCTAACGTATGTTGCCTTAAATACTTTGATTTCTCTTGCCGTTGCTATTCCTGCGGCCTATGTATTTTCCCGCTTTCGGTTTTTGGGCGACAAGCAACTTTTCTTCTGGTTGCTGACCAATCGTATGGCGCCGCCCGCAGTATTCTTGCTGCCCTTCTTTCAGCTTTACTCGTCAGTTGGCTTGTTTGATACACCGCTTGCCATTGCTCTAGCGCATTGTTTATTTACTGTGCCGCTGTCTGTTTGGATATTGGAAGGTTTTTTCTCGGGCGTGCCTAAAGAGCTGGATGAAATGGCGCGTATCGACGGACACAGTTTCCTGTATTTCTTTTTCAGAGTGTTCCTACCGATTAATCGAGGTGCGATAGGTGTCACTTTGTTCTTCTGCTTCATGTTTAGCTGGGTGGAGTTGTTGTTGGCACGGACTCTTTCTGGCGCCTCGGCAAAACCCATTGTGGTTGTGATGACGCGTACCATAAGCGCATCAGGCTTAGACTGGGGAGTATTGGCGGCGGCGGGGGTGTTGACTGTGGTGCCTGGAATATTAGTGGTGTGGTTTGTGCGCAAAGATCTGGTTAAGGGTTTTGCCCTAGGACGAGTTTCATGAGGTCAGTTTCATGAGTTGGATGGCATGGACTGCGCCAACAGCCTATTTTTTTATCAGCATAGGCGTGGCATTGGTGTGTTTAACTGCCTTCGAGCTATGGCGTCCTACGCGTTTGGCGCGTGGCTTTCTGCCCATGGCCACAACTCGGGGTGACCGGTTTTTTATCAGTCTGCTCAGCGCAGGGTTTATTCACTTGCTCTGGCTTGGTTTAATCGGTGAGGATTTACTTTTCGCATCAGGTCTTTCGATTGTGTGGGCAGGCCTACTTATGCGCTGGGGCTGATGTCTCTATACTGTGTGTCGGCACCGTTACTTGTACGACCTATTGCACCTAACTCTTTCCACCAAACTCTTTCATCCATAAAAAGGCGAACATACCCTTGAAAACACGACACCTAATTTTCGTGATTGCTCTTTTGGCAGGCTGCTCAGAGTCAGCCACCGATACTGCTACTACTGAGGCGGTTGATTATGCGGCCAATGCTACGCGCTGGGTGACAAGTGAATTCCAGCCATCGAGCCTAAGTGAAGCGGAACAACTGGCTGAGCTCAGCTGGTTTACTGAGGCTGCCAAGCCCTTTCATGGCATGTCGATTAACGTGGTTTCTGAAGGGCTCACGACCCACGAATACGAGAGCACAACGCTTGCGAATGCGTTTTACGACATCACCGGTATCCGTGTCACTCATGACCTTATCCAGGAAGGCGATGTTATCGAGAAGCTGCAAACGCAAATGCAGTCTGGTGTGAACGTGTATGACGCCTACGTGAACGATTCAGATCTCATTGGCACCCATACGCGCTACGGCTATGTGGTGCCTTTGAGTGATTTCATGCAAGGCGAAGGTTTGGATGTCACCTCGCCAACACTAGATCTTGATGACTTCATTGGTCTAAGTTTCACCACCGGGCTCGATGGCAAATTGTACCAACTACCAGATCAGCAGTTCGCGAATCTCTATTGGTTTCGCTATGACTGGTTTACTGATCCAGCCCTTCAAGGACAATTTACGGAAATTTATGGATACGACCTGGGCGTACCTGTGAATTGGTCTGCCTATGAAGATATTGCCGAATTTTTCAGTGTGCATGTTAAAGAAATAGACGGAAAACAGATCTATGGACACATGGACTATGGTAAGAAAGATCCGTCGTTAGGTTGGCGGTTTACAGATGCTTGGTTATCCATGGCGGGTGCCGGTGACGCTGGTCTACCGAATGGATTACCTGTCGATGAATGGGGCATACGTGTTGAGGATTGTCGCCCAGTGGGCTCCAGTGTTTCTCGTGGTGGCGCAACCAATGGACCGGCTGCTGTTTATGCGCTGACCAAGTATATGGATTGGCTCAAGCGTTTTGCACCGCCAGAGGCGGCTGGCATGACATTTTCTGAAGCAGGCCCAGTACCAGCACAGGGTCATATTGCGCAACAAATATTTTGGTATACGACCTTTACTGCCGACATGATTAAACCTGGTTTGGCCGTTGTAAACGAAGACGGCACGCCCAAGTGGCGCATGGCACCTTCCCCTCATGGACCTTACTGGAGTGAGGGCATGAAGTTGGGTTATCAAGATACCGGGTCGTGGACTTTGTTAAAAAGTACGCCTCTTGAGCGACGCAAAGCAGCCTGGTTGTATGCGCAGTTCGTCACGTCTAAAACGGTATCTTTAAAGAAGACCCTTGTGGGATTAACCCCTATACGCAATTCAGACCTAAACTCACAGGCGATGACTGATTTGGCGCCAACTCTGGGTGGCTTGGTTGAATTTTATCGCAGCCCTGCTAGGACTCTGTGGACACCAACAGGTACAAACGTGCCAGATTATCCGAAGCTAGCGCAACTCTGGTGGGCCAATGTTGCCAACGCCGTGAGTGGTGAGACTACCCCGCAAGCGGCGATGGATGATTTAGCTGCACAGCAAGATCGCGTATTAGAACGGCTTGCACGGCATGGTGTACTCGGCGAGTGTGGTCCAGCATTGAACGAAGAACGCGACCCCGAATATTGGCTACAGCAGCCTGGCGCGCCGAAGCCAAAGCTGGCGGATGAAAAACCTCAAGGTGAGACCGTACCCTACGACGATCTGATTAAGGTTTGGGCAGCAGCCAGTAGCTAACGCCAACTCTCTTGGGTTAGTGGCGCGAGGGCCGGCTTAGTGTTCAGCGATGGTGAAAGTTAGTTTTCCTAAGCTGTCGAAGTCGGCGGTGTAGTGCCCGGGTTTGGCCGGGTACATGCCACCGATAGAACCGGTCATCAATATATGTCCGGATTCGATGTCATAGCCTCTCTCAAGGACTTGATTGATAAGCCAAGCCAATGCATCACGTTGCCCGCCTAGCACCTCACCAGCCTTGCCGCTGAGCAACGTTTCACTTCCATTAGCCAGGCTTACCGCCAATGAATCAAGGTCGTTTTGTTCTATTGGACATATAGGGCCCATGAGGTAGCCGTAAGAGGCTGAATTAGTGGCGATTAAGTCTATACCGTTGGGTTTGGTGGCTAAATTGGGAGAGGCAATCTCAATCATTGGCATGCAACTGGCCATTTGGCTAAAGACAGATTCAGCGCTGACCCGTTCGGTGATGCTTTGCGCAACGATAAAACCAACTTCGGTTTCCAGCAGGGCTTGCTGTTGCGGCAATATTTCTTCATTGCCATCGAATTTCCCGCTTGCGAAAAGTGCTCCAATGATAGGGTGTTGGATTTCCATTGCTTGTTGCGCGGGCAAGGCGGTCAGCGCCGCCTTAAAGCCTGTAATGGGTTCAGCACGTAAAGTGACGTAACGATGCTGAATGTCATAAGCGTCCGCCAAAGACAAACCAGCGTCATCGGCTGAAATGCTGTCGTAGTGGTGACGCTCGCTAAATGCGCGGAGAAATTTTTGCGGCCAATCGCTCATGTGAGAACCTTTGAGTGTGTTAGTTGATGGGTGGCACTACCTTTGCTGCAAGATCTGCGTTGAGGCATTCTCAATTTGGGATAGTATCTCTAGCTGACCAAGCCGCTGTAAACAAGCAATTTACGCGTGTCGGTCTGCGCAATGCAGTGTTTGAAACGATTTAACAGGAACTAGTGGAGCTAAAGATGGCTGAATCATTTGATATAACGACCATTGCGCAATTGCGTGCGGTGATAGGCGAAGAAATTCCTGGGCTGTCTGATAAAAATGTCGATTACTTGGATAGTTACGCACAAGAATTTATCGCCAAAGCGCCGTTTATGGTGTTGGCTACCGCTGACGCGCAAGGCAACCTAGATGCTTCACCCAAGGGTGACGCGCCAGGGTTTGTTTGTGTGCAGGATGAGAAAACCCTCCTCGTGCCAGATCGACCAGGTAATAAATTGGCGTATGGTCACCTGAATATTTTACAGAATTCCAAGGTTGGTCTAATTTTCATCATTCCTGCAACCTCAGAAACACTGCGGGTAAACGGTACTGCCACCCTCACGGCCGCACCGGATGTTCTAGATCAGTTGGCCGCACGAGAAAAACCGGCGACTTTAGCCATGCGTGTTAACGTTGAAGAGGTGTTTTTCCATTGCGGGAAAGCATTTATCCGGTCAAATCTGTGGCGCCATGAGCAATGGCCTGAAAAGCATAAAGTATCGTTTGGCAAGATGATCGCCGAACAAAAAGGTGCCGATACTAAATTTGCAGATGCCATTGACGCGTCCATTGAACAAGACTACAAAAACAACCTTTGAATACACTTACATTTTAAGGCATATCTTTATTGGATGCACAGAAGATGAGCGACACAGCATTACAGCGTGCGCGGCGATTGTTGGAAATTCTCGATCTGGAACAGGTTGAAGAGAATCTTTACCTTGGTCAAAACGAAGTCGAGTCGCCTATGCGTTTGTTTGGCGGACAGGTATTAGCCCAAGCGACCGCGGCTGCTTATCGCACGGTAGATAATGTTCAGTTGCACTCGATGCACGGCTACTTTATTCGCGCAGGGAGCTCTGAGCGCCCAGTTTTGTATGAGATAGAACGCATCCGTGATGGGCGCAGTTTTACCACCCGTCGTGTCGTAGCCATTCAAAATGGCCTGGCCATATTTAACCTAGATGTGTCGTTTCAAATTGAAGAGCTAGGTTTTGAGCATGCGCACCCGATGCCAAATGTGCCATTACCTTCAGAATTAGAAGACGATATTCTAGTTGCCAGTAAAATATCGTCAAATAACCCGCGCCGTAGGGCCTTGCGCAAGGTCGAACGCCCATTTGAAACTCGTTCGGTATTTCCGCTGGATAGTGCCGAATGGGGCGAAGATAGGTCTCACAGTCCACTGTGGATTCGTTTCCGAGAGCCTGTCGATCCGCTGAATCAATTACTGGCACGTAGCTTATTGGCGTATGCATCTGACATGAGCGTGGTGTCTACGGCGTGCTTGCCACATCAAGAGCAAGTTGAGTTCAACGCCTTACAGATGGCATCTCTAGATCATGCATTATGGATTCATAGACCAGTGCCTATTGATGAGTGGCTGCTATTTCATAAACGCACATCCACAGCGCAAGGTTCTCGTGGATTGGTTCATGCTGATTTTTATACGGAATCCGGGGCTTTGCTGGCATCTATGACCCAAGAAGGTCTGCTGCGTTTACGCCAGGACTAACGCGTTAAAAATAGCTATGGCCTAGCACGCTGAAGGTCACACTGCCCGTGTTGTTGGCGAGCATCATCAGTCCTGCTTGAGCATCTGTCAGTGGGATATGCGTGGCATCAACCTTGGTTTGGTCCCAGGTGGGGTCTACTGCCTGCCACTGTCCATCGCTATAAACCTCATTCCAGGCATGAAACATAAATGCCGGATTGAAGCCGTCTTTGTACGCAAGCCCATAGACCGTACGTGCGGGGTAACCTGCAGCGCGAGCGAGCGTGGTAAAGAGATCCGCATAGTCGGTACATTCACCGCGTCCTTCAGATAGAGCTGTGAGGACCGCGCCAGCAGGTCGGTCTTCGGCGTATTCAAGTTGGTTATGGGTGGTGGTAACCAGTGCCGCTACTAAATTTCTAGAGGTTTCACCTTGCTGCTCTAGACTTTGTTGCACCAAGGCTTGGATAGATGGGTGTGTGATGGGGTAACGGAGTTCCTCGCCCATGAACTGATCGACGTTGCCATCGCTCGTTATGGGGTTTGCAGACAAATATAGTTTGTTAGGTAATTTTAGGCTGGGTGGCTTGTTAATTCTTAGTGAAAGAGTTGCAATTTCTGTGTGATCTTGCAGGCGCTCGTCTACTGGAAATAGATAGTTAGTCTTACGGCGTAGTTGTTGTAGAGCGATGGCGTCTGCCTCATCGGTCGCAATAACATCGAAGATGCCGGCCATATTCAAACGGACGGGTTGCATTTGTTGATTAAGTTGGGTTTGCGTAGCCGCAAAAGGCGCATTGGTTTCAACCAAATATCCCAGTTCGTTTTCTTCAACGATGCGATAATTACGTAGCGTTATGCGTAGACGTTCGAAATCAATACTTTTGGTTCCGTGTTTGCTATCTGCGCCAGGCCGCACTGATTTAAGCCAAAGTTCGAAGCCTAGAAAGGTCTCGAGTGTATATGTCCAATCGAGCTCGACTTGGCTAACTTGATTTCCGCGGTGCAAACTCGCCTTGTAACCGGATTCGATCCAGTCAATCTTGGTTAAGGACGCCTCGTGTTTATTTTCGCTGGTGTATAGAGCCTGTCGCAGGATGTGGGGGGGCTGAGCGTCGAAAACGAGGTGTTTGACAATGGTATTGGGGGCATTGTCTTGCAGGAGGAAGTGCGTGGTGGTTACGAAATGCCAAGCGCCTTGGCGATCCGCATAGGTATTGGTATACATATACCCCACATGCTCATGGGCAAGCTGAATACGAAACCAACTTTCTCCAGCCATTCCGGCGGCAATTTGTTCAGCGGGCGGCTGGCGTTGTTCCAATAGTGCAACGACAGAAGTGAAGAGAATGCAACCTACGGCGACAACGAGAAAACGGTGCAAAGTCTATGAACCCACAAATAGCCCATCCTAACAGGACCAGCAGCGTAGACCCCAAGCAAACTTGCTTGACAAGTTATTTGGCTAAGTTATTCGTCGCTTTCGCTAAATTGTTTGATCAGGCGAACAAGCTCGGCTTGGTTTTCAAATGGTTGGCTGCGATCTATGCGCCAATGGTATTTATTGACTGGGTCGTGAATGGACGCGGCGAATATGCCTGTCGCGGAAACGAAGATGCCATAATTACCGCTGTTTAGCCTATTTATTGGGGCTATACACGCATCGAAACTTGGCAATCCCTTGCGATGTGAAATGAGCTCTAGTGGCTTAGGCGTTTTATCGTTCCCCTGCACACAAAGTACTCGGCCCATACGGTCGGTCCAGCCAGCACTCGCTATATCGCCAAATAACCTGGCTACTCGCTCCTGTTCTTGGCTAACACCTTGCTCGATTTCGTCGACACCTTCGACATGCTCAACGTCTCGTCCGGCGGCTAAATCAGCCAAGGCGGTAGTCACTGTTTTTACCTTTTCAACTTCGGCGGCATCATGTTCAGCAACTTTCCTAAAATCTACTGCTTCAACCAACTCATGAGCGCGCTTGGCGCGGTCTATCCAATCGCCTAAGCTATCTGCTTGTGCTTTTTCACTGTCATTTTTGTCGTCGGGGTTTTCCATGATTTAAGTGTAGTGCAAGATGCGCATCCTACATTCACAGTGTGAATTTTTTAGGCACTCTTTTGGAATATTTTTTTGGATAAAATGGAAAACGAATCGAAAGACTTTATTCGTCAGCGTATTGAAGGCGACGTAGAGGCTAATAAGCTAAGCGCAGGTGTGGTTACCCGGTTCCCACCAGAACCTAATGGCTTTTTGCACATAGGTCACGCCAAAAGTATCTGTCTAAATTTTGGTGTGGCGCAGGAGTATGGGGGGCAGACATTTTTACGTTTCGATGACACCAACCCCATAAAGGAAAGCGAAGAATTTGTGCAGGCGATTCAGGCTGACGTTGAATGGTTGGGGTTCAAATGGTCCAACTTAACTCACGCATCTGATTACTTCGAACAGCTTTTTGATTTTGCGTCCGCGTTAATACAAGACGGCAAAGCTTTTGTAGATAGCCAATCTGCCGAACTTATTCGCGAACAACGAGGTACGTTGACGGAACCTGGGGTAGATAGTCCTTTTCGGCAGCGCTCCGTCACAGAAAATGTGGACTTATTCACGCGTATGCGAGCAGCGGAATTCGCGGAAGGCGAACATGTGTTGCGGCTCAAAATTGATATGACGTCTGCGAATATTAATTTGCGTGATCCTGTCATTTATCGCATCCGTTATGTCACCCATCAGCGCACGGGCGATGCATGGTGTATTTATCCGATGTACGATTTTACCCATTGCCTTTGCGATGCATTGGAAGGCATCACGCATTCGCTATGTACGTTAGAATTTGCAGACCACCGACCGCTTTATGATTGGGTGTTGAATAACACCAACGTAAATTTCCATCCGCCACAAATTGAATTTTCGCGCTTAGGCTTAGAGTACACCGTTATGAGCAAGCGTCTCCTACACCGATTGGTGGATGAAGGCTTGGTGGATGGCTGGGATGATCCTCGCATGCCAACGATAGCTGGGCTTCGACGCCGGGGCGTCACGGCTAGTGCCATCCGGGATTTTTGCGCGCGTGTGGGAGTGACGAAGCAAGAAAATCGCATCGAAATGAATTTGTTGGATTTTTGTGTTCGGCATGATCTCGAGCAAACAGTGCGACGGGGCATGGGTGTGTTACGGCCGCTTAAGCTGACCATTACCAACTGGCCTGGAGGCGAAGATTCTTTGCCGGGTAAGTGGCACGGTAAGAATGAAACTTTGGGCGAGCGCATCATGCCATTTTCAGGCGAGCTATATATTGAGCAGGATGATTTTGCCATCGAACCGCCCAAGAAATGGAAACGCCTAAGTCCTGGTGCCTTGGTGCGTCTGCGTTATGCCTTCATCGTACGCTGCGATGAGTATGAAACTGATGAGACGGGTGCGGTTGTCGAACTAAAATGCTCATACGTACCAGAGTCTCGCAGTGGCTCAGATAGCAGCGGGCTAAAGCCTAAAGGGGTTGTGCACTGGGTATCAGCCGCGCATGCCGTGGCAGTTGAAGTGCGTGCCTATAAGCGTTTATTCAAGGTCACTGATCCAAGTGCAGATAGTTTTCTAGAAGACATTAATCCCGATTCGTTGGAGATTCTAAATAGTTATGTTGAGCCTGCGATAATGGCGCATGAAGACACGCACTTTCAGTTTGAACGACAAGGGTATTTTTGCAAAGACAGTGAGCTGCCGGGCGTTTTCAACAAGACGGTCTCGCTACGCGAAGGGTTTTAGTTGATGACGACGACGGCCAAAATTTTCACAGAGATGCCGTCGCAGGTCACTGTCATGGAAGTGAGCCCCAGAGATGGTTTACAAAATGAAGATACGCTACTGACTACTGCGGACAAACTCGCTCTCATAGACCATGCGCTTGGCGCAGGCTGCAAGCGTATTGAAGTCACTAGTTTCGTGCACCCCAAAATAGTACCGCAAATGGCCGATGCCGAGGCAGTATGCGCGGGTTTACCCGAGCGAGCGGATGTGAAGTATACTGGGCTGATTCTTAACGAACAGGGCTACGATCGGTTGTGCGCCGCGCGGAAGCTTGATGAGGCCGGTCTGGTCATCTCGGCTACTGATACCTTTGGTTTGCGCAACCAAGGATTGGATGTTGCTACGGGTATTAGCATGGCGCAACGTGTGATTCAGCGAGGTCATGCGGATGGGTTTCCTGTTCAAGTGACCATTGCGGTTGCATTTGGTTGTCCTTTTGAGGGTGACGTCTCGATCGAGAAAATAGAGCAGATTGCTCTAGCCTTGGCCACCGCCGCGCCAGTCGAAATAGCTTTGGCAGATACCATTGGTGTGGCCGTGCCTGATCAGGTGCATCGAGCATTTAGTCGGCTTAAGGATGTCCTGGGTGACGCTATGCCGCTCCGTGCGCATTTCCACGATACACGAAACACCGGTATCGCAAATGCCTACGCGGCTCTGCTTGCTGGTGTGAACACGTTGGATGCAAGTATCGGCGGCATAGGTGGTTGTCCGTTTGCCCCTAATGCTTCAGGTAATATTGCTACCGAGGATTTGGTCTATATGCTTGATCGCAGTGCAGTATCGCATGGTGTTGTGTTGGAGAATTTGTTGGCGGCGGCTGATTGGTTACAACCTATTTTAGGTAAGCCATTGCCGTCCTCATTGTATCGGGCTGGTACATTTCCAGCTTCCGTCACGCCAGATGCGTAGACACCCGGCGCATAGCAGCATTACTAAAGTATGCACCTCTTTCGGGTAAGAGCCGGCAGCTTGTCGTGATCATTACTGATGGCGGCATAGAGGGTGCTACTAATCTGCAAAAATTTCGTTAAAGAAGCGAACAGCATAGTTATCTGCCCAACTGGTGAGCTGCCATGAATCGAGATATGCACCATGGCCACCTTGATCGGTCAACGTGATCGACAGACTCTTGGGGAGATTTGCATAATGTTCGCTCGGTATGATTGGATCATCATGGGCGGCTAGGATGTGTGCGGTAACGCCCTGTAATGCATTTTTGGACAGGTCGTAAGCGTCAAAATACTTCTCAGTTGAATCAAACTCGGAATGATGGCGTACAAAATAATCCGTTAGAGTACTTACCGTGGTTAAGTTGAGTGCGTCGCCAAATTCATAGTCATTAGGGAACGCGGCCTGTTTTTCGCGCCATACGCGTCGCCATTTGTTGACGAAATAGCGTTGATAAATAGGGCTGCGATCTATGCGGTGCATCGTCGTGGCTGGTTCTATAGCCGGGCAAATCGCGAGGGTGGGCAAATTTGGCTGTGCGCGCGCGACCCGTAGAGCAAAATTACCCCCCAATGAATAGCCCATAAGTGCAGTGCCATTTTGACCGAATTCAGTGCTTAAGAGTGCAACTAGCGCTGTGACCTCACTAATGAGTGCCGAATTAAACATGCCTTGATTCAGATGGGCGGTATCGCCATGGTCGCGCAAGTTGATGCGGGCAGTGGAATAGCCGGCCATGCCTAATTGTTGCGCGCAAGACAGCGCGTAGGAAGATGTAGAACTACCCAGCCATCCAGGGATGATGATTACGAGGGGCCGATCTACTTTGGTATTTAAATCGACCGCGAGTTGTACGTCGTCGACTGTAATGATTTGGCGGCTGGTCGCAGCCTGGAATGCCTCTTGGTCTTTTGCTCGCCAAAACTTGCGGCCCATGCTCGACAATATTGTTTGAACATGGGGGTTTGCCATGCCGCGCGGTGGCGTGAATGTTCCTGAGTCGGCTGTCATTGGTTGATGTTTTGATCCGAAAAGATACGCTGGCCGATGAAACCCATTTTCTCAAGGAGCTTGATGATGCTGCCTTCACCGACATAGTGTGCAGCGCCAATGAGAACTAAATATTGGCCTTCACCGCGTAAATATTCGGCGATTTTTTTTGCCATGCCTTGGTTACGCTTATCCAATAGGTTAAACATAAATGCTCGAATTGCCTCAGTTGTGCCTGACTGTGCATCGAACGCAGCCTTGAACGCCGCGTCATCGCCGGCTAACCATGCGCCTACAAGTTCAGCCGTGTAGGGTTCAAAGCTGTCCATTTGGCCGAGCATGTCTCGCGTCATTTCTTCTTGCGTGGCGAGTGGTTGATTCATCAGCAGGTCGAGCTGAAAGTCGAGTGTTTCTAATTGCAGTATTTCTTTGTCGTCGGCCTGAGTTGTGAAGTGATTTTCCATACCTTCAGCTGGGTTGTACCCCACGGCCATCAGAGCGAGCACTGCAAGTTGTTGGGTAATGAAACCAGGTTTAAACTGGGACATTTGAGCTAAGGACAATCCGTATTCTGCGGTTGCTGAAGATAAAGCAGCGTAGGTATCTTGCTGTAGCACCGCAGGTAATTGTTGACCCTTTGCCAACAAGGCGTATTGCATGGTTTTAAATTGCAATTCTTGTGGTGTATACCGACTTAGATCTACTTCCAATACGAGTTTTTCAGTTGCGTCGAATGCCTGTTGGAATTGTGCTGGAAGGGGGTGCAGCCCCGCTTTGAGAATATGGATCGAACCACCTAAGTAGACAGTTGTGCTGCCACGTTGGTAGCGCCAGAGAAAGAGTGGGTGGCGCTCTTTGCTGATTTTCGCCTTTATCTGTGCGGCAGTGGTTATGAAATCATCATCGAGCCGTGTCAATTCACAATAGCCTTGTGCTATATCGGCTCTGGGCGGATGCTCAGTGAGACATGACTTGTGGGCAAATGTAGAGGCGGCTAGCTTATTTTGCTGACCATGGCTGGTATAGGGGAGGTGTGGTGTGGCCGTAAAGATGACCTGTGCCTTGTGCCCCGCTAAGTCGTCATATGTAGTCGGTAGGATGGCCGTTGTTGTTGTGGTTCTTTCCAGTGGCTCGAGAGCTGCAAAACTTTGGCTGCCGGCCAACAGCGTGCAGCTTGTATAGCTCAGAAGAGCCAATGTTTTGAATGCTATTCGCATTGACGATGGGCGAGTATTGTTAGGCATGAAATCTAAGCGCCTAAACCCAAATCTTCTGGACTCTCTCCTGCAGCTCGCACTGTGGTCATAATATCTTGCGCAACTTGCTCTAAAAGGTCCGTGTCGCTGCCACGGATAACTAAGGTAGTGCCATATCGTTCGTTGGAGAAGAAGGGGTAACTGCCGATGTCTACTTGGCTATATTTGGCCTGAATTTTACCTAATTCTCCTGCTATTTGGCTTTCGCCAAGAAACGCCCGGATAGATCGAGACAAGACGACTGGGCCAGAATTCAGCTGTCCCGCGAGTGTTGACAGCATAGCTTGCATAATAATCGGTATGCCGGCCATGACATAAACATTCTCCATGGCAAAACCTTGTGGGCCGCCTGTTGGATTGTCTATCAATGTTGCCCCGGTGGGGACGCGCGCCATCAGTAATCGGCTTGCCATTACATCATCTGGGGCCGGACGTTGCTTTATCCGCGCCGCAATGTCGGGGTGCATCATGAGTTCAACATTGAAGGCTTGGGCAATGCATTGAGCAGTAATGTCGTCGTGTGTGGGGCCAATGCCACCGGTTGTAAAAACATAGTCGAATCGGGCGCGTGATTGGTTGACTGCAGAGACGATAACGTCGACATCATCAGGTATGACCCTAGCTTCGTGTATTTGTATGCCCCATCCGCCTAGGGTTTTGGCGATATGATTTAGGTTAATATCTTGGGTGCGACCCGATAAAATTTCATTGCCTATGATGAGTACACAAGCGGTAATAGGTTGTGACATGTGCAGATTAGCTATACTTGAGTAAGTGGCTCATCTTAACAGAAGCTTCGTATGATGTTGGTTTCGACCCGTAGCACGAATTTTTGACATACTCGCTGCGCAGTAAAAATGCTGGTTTTTTGACGTGTGCACTTTACCGCAGCGCTTTGCG
>Ga0256847_1000931_pt1 | contig 16293 bp, 14 predicted proteins | sample TeddybearmetaG_FD_189099 | JGI IMG/M metagenome (GOLD analysis project Ga0256847, IMG submission 189099) | Hydrothermal vent microbial communities from East Pacific Rise, Pacific Ocean - Teddybear | ecosystem: Environmental > Aquatic > Marine > Hydrothermal vents | place: Pacific Ocean: East... | reverse complement strand
GTATTCCAGCAGCCCGCTGTTTTCCACCAGAGACAACATAAGACCTTTCTGCTTTCCACCCAAAAGCTGTTTACTTCCACTACCGCATAACGACAAAGCCTGTTTGTTAGCACAGGCTTCACAAATCGCATCTATCAAACGGCCTGAATCGTCGTTGTTCAACATTAAAATCGTTCCAGCTCAGGAAACGGCAAGGCACCACCATGTACATGCATACCACCCAGCTCAGAACACCGGCTTAAGGTAGGAATGGCTTTGCCCGGGTTCATCAAACTATTGCTGTCAAAGGCCTCTTTAACTGCAAAAAACTGAGTGAGTTCCTGGCCGGAGAACTGTACACACATCTGATCCAGCTTTTCTACGCCAACCCCGTGTTCACCAGTTATGGTGCCTCCCACAGAGACGCAATATTCAAGTATCTTTCCGCCCATCTCCTCAGTTTTTTCAAGCTGTCCCGGCTTATTGGCGTCATACAGAATCAGGGGATGTAAATTGCCATCGCCGGCATGAAAAACATTGGCAACCTGAAGTTGGTACCTTTTTGACAATGCCCTTATTTCCCGGAGTACGCGCCCTAAAGCAGAGCGGGGAATGGTTCCATCCATACAGTAATAATCCGGCTGAATTCGTCCAACGGCTGGAAAGGCAGACTTGCGACCTTTCCACATCAACTCCCTCTCAGCATCACTTGTCGCCTCCCTTACCTCATAGGCACCATGCAAACGCATCAGTTCCCGTACCTGTCGAGCGTCGTGCGCGACATCCTCTGCACACCCATCCAGTTCGCATAACAATATGGCCTCAGCTTCAAGAGGATAACCCGCATGCACAAACGCCTCTGCGGCGCTTACGGCCAGTTTGTCCATCATTTCCATTCCGGCTGGAATAATGCCTGCGGCTATTATTTCACTAACGGAATCACCCGCTCGTTCTATATCCGAAAATGCACCTAGCAGAAGCTGCTTTACAGGGGGGGTCGGCAGCAAGCGCACGGTAATCTCTGTAACAACCCCTAACATGCCTTCTGAGCCACAGAATAAAGCCAGCAGATCCAGACCTGGGCTGTCAAAAGCCGCACCACCCAGCTCCAGCTCTTCACCTTCAATTGTAAGAACTTTCAAACCGATAACATTATGTACCGTTAGACCATACTTGAGACAGTGCACGCCACCTGCATTTTCTGCAACATTGCCACCAATACTACAAGCGATCTGGGAGGAAGGATCTGGAGCATAATACAAACCATGTTCAGCACAAGCCTCGCTAATGGCAAGATTACGAACACCAGGCTCTACCCGAGCAATGCAATTTTCAAGATCCAGTTCCAGTATGCGTTTAAATTTAGACATCACCAGCAATACGCCTTCTTTCAAAGGACGCGCACCACCCGACAGACCTGTTCCAGCACCTCGTAGAACCAGGGGCGTGTTAGTTGCTCTGCAAGCGCTTAACACGCCCAGCAGTTGTTTCTTCGTTTCAGGCAATACCACCACGCCTGGCATTTGCCTGATGGCAGTAAGCCCATCTGTTTCGTAGGGTTTTCTGGCTGCGCTTTGGGACAAGATGGCGGCCCGGGGAAGCACCGATTTTAATCGGGTCATTAACTTTACAGGCAGTTTTTTCTGGTCAGGTTTCAAGGCGACTTAAATCACAAGCGGGCGAAATGAAGTTATACCATATTGAACACTTCGCCGGCGCTATTATGGAACCTGATTATACAGGATAGACAATAGTATTGGGTACCATTACAGAATCATATACAACACGTTGCTCCTTAAACTTCAGCCCTGTGTCTGCATCTATCTGCAATATCGAAAGATACCGGCCAACGCTCAGAATCTCGGGAAGCTGGTCTTGTAAAACCTGAATAACACTGTAATTGGCGTGTACCTTAAGCGTTCCTTCATGCTCACTCTCTATCTGAATATTGGTTATATGGTGTCTGAGGTAACGTGGCTCATGCATGATAGTTTCTTGAACGGAATGCACCCGATCCTGTAGCATCGCTCTGCTTTCACAACGAATGATGGCAAGTGGTAAATCCTGATCAAAGTTTTCACGGGGAATCAGCAGGTACAGGCACTGCTTGGTGAACAATGCTGGCCAATCATCCAGCGGTCCATCATCCAGCAGATCAGCATATTTTGCATACAACGATTCAACCGCATTTCTTAGTTCACTGTTCATGTCTATATTTCCATGACTTTACGGTAATGTTTATAAAATGCCCGGACTGCAGTTTCCGTAACCATGTGGGGTTCATCTGAAGTACCGGTACCCCCCATTAATATCACACTATGATCCTCGGAATACTGGGTAACACCCTCCTGCGTGAGTTTGATCACCTCACTGTCATCTGCAGACACCAGTCCAGCTGAACTCATAAGATTGGCCTGTCGCAGGCGGCGCAGTTTCATCGCTTCGTCATCATCTTCGTAACCAAAGAAGGTCCAGTGTAGTTCGAATGAACCTGCATCTACCGGCTGTATCTGGCGCAACGCAAGTGTATTGGATTGTTGCTGGACAATAAGGTTTGGCCAGATAGTCTGCATTACTACAGTGGCGTCATCCGGAAATTCCTTAACGGGATCCAGCAATCTTGGATCGGCCAGCTTGAAGTTCGTCTTCAGGTTTTTGATATCCTTCGTATCTTCTGTTGCCTGCTGTTCTCCCTTTTGAGAAATCAATAACCCATGACCACCGGTTTCATCCATTCGAACCTGGGATTTCTGGTCCGCACGAAATAAACCAAAAGTCACCAGAAATACATGAAGCAGGGAGGCATGATACGGATCCTTGATATTCTCGAACATTAGTTTCCAGTTACCCGGAATTCTCTGCCGGGAAAACCCCATAAGCCGTAAGTTTCTGCCATCGAAAACACGGTCAAAATACTTGCAGTTAACTTCGCCTAAATAGGTTTCCAGATCAGGCAGTTTGTCTGTGTCCTTTGCAAAAGAAGCAAAAATGACACCACCACGGGTTGCAATTCTCAGGCGCGGAAGATCGTAATCTTCTCTGCGAAAGTCATCCGGCATACCCCCCAGTTTTTTAACGCCCTTTATAAACGGTACACCACGCAGGTTTCCTTTTGAGTCATAGGACCATTGATGGTAGGGACAGACGAAAAAACGATTATTGCCTTTACGTTGACGACACAGCTTTACACCGCGATGCGCGCAGCGATTAATAAATCCGTGAATATCCCCGTTCGCATCTCGCGTGATCACCACCGATCGGTTCCCTATACGGGTAACGAGATAATCTTCTACCTTGGGAATTTCGGCTTCCAGCCCAACATATGACCAATTATGGCCACGAAATATGCGCTCCATTTCTCGCTCAAAAATTTCCGGGTCAGAATAGATCTGATACGGCACATGTGTAACACCTTCTGGCCAATTCAGTTTTTCCAGCATTGCTTGTATTCCAGTTGGATTTATCTTTGGTGTATACTACTTCGCACGCTAAGTAATTCAAGAGTGATGATCATAGAGACCAACAAAATTATACCTGCTCTGGGATTCGAGGAGTTACCAGAATCCATAGCTACAAGGCTCAGAGCAAAATACGAACGCCTGGGGTATCTGGGTGAATTTTTTGCACGCACGGCCCATCAGGAAAAGGCACTTGCTGCTTTCATGGATTTTACTGAAGCTTCCAAAGAAGCCCTCGAAATGCCTCTGGTTGAATTAATCGCACTCACCATCGCACAGCACAAGAACGTCGCCTACGAGCGAAACCAACACGAACGTTTGAGTATCAAACTTGGATATGGACGCGAATGGGTGGAAGCAGTTGAACGCATGGACCCTGAAAACACCGCTTCAGCACACTTGAGTGAGCATCATCGGGTAGTACAACGATATATCATCGATGCTCTGGACTCCGATGGCCACAAAGCTTCAATCGCACTGGAACGTGTCGTGCAGCTGCTTGGTTATGAAACAGCGGTAGCAGTTATGATGGTAATGGCGCGTTATGTCGGTCACGCCCTTATGGTAACCAGTATGAACATAAGCTCCCCAGTACTCTCAATTTTCGAACAAACCACCAGCTCACAAGGAGAGCAGACACAATGAGTGAAGCAGAAGTGCAGTTAGTTGATCCTGGTGACATGGTTTCAATGGTAGATAGTGGTTCGTGGGAGCCAAAAAATGCCAAGCCTGCCAAAGACTGGCCACCGATCACGATCAGCAAGGAAATGATAGACGCAGAGATTGAGCGACTGGCTGATATGTCACGGCCTGCAAACGGCTACAGACAGGTGATGTTTGTGCATCCAAATGCACCTCAGCATGGACAAGGCCTGACGCCAGGCGTGCAGGTTACCCTGGATGTACTAAAACCGGGTGAAAAAACCTTACCCATGCGCCAGAACGCAACACAGGTTAGTTTCTGCATTCAGGGTGGTGGGACTGCGATTTCAGGAGAGCGAGAAATATCATACGCTCAACATGATGTATGGAACCATCCTTCATACGCAATTTATCAGCACATTAATAATACCAAACATTTGCAGGCGCGATTGACGTACTCCAATGCAGCACTACTCAAAATGATGCGCGTGCATATAGTTGATATAGATCCCGCTACTCCTGCGGTAAATGAAGTTTCCCCACCAACAAGCAGCGATTTAACCCTGCCCACTTTCACCATTGGTGACGATGGCGCGGCACTTATGCCATACGAAACACTGATTAACCCGCAATCAATAGACTCCGGCACTTTGCATTGGCCATGGAAAACAGTAAAGGAAAACCTTGATAAGCTGGAAAAACTGGGTGCGTCCTACGTGGGACGACGACTGTACCTGTTGTTTAATCCACTAACCAACCGTTTCAATGGTACGACCCCGAATTTTTTTGCGACCATTACCATTCGCCCTCCGGGTATCGTGGATAAGCCCCACCGACATGTGTCATCTGCGATAAACTATTATTTCAAGGGGCGTGGCTATAGCCGGGTTGAGGGTAAACGCTATGAATGGAAAGCAGGCGATCTGATGGTATCTGCACCCGGTTGGGCCGTACATAACCACGCATCTTATGAGGGAGACCCGGTTTACGAACTCACTATTCAGGATCAACCCCTTAATATCTATATGGAATCACTGCTGTGGCAAGAGGATCTCTCAAAACCAGCAAAAGTGCTGGGTACACATGACGGGTTTTCTACCTATCACGGGAGCGACTAGATGTTTTATGACCCGCGGGTTGATGTGCGTCCAAAACCGCTGACCCACAACCCACTTAACGCGCTTATTGCTCCACGACCGATTGGCTGGATAGGTAGTATTTCAAAAGACGGGCTGGAAAACCTTGCTCCTTTTTCCTACTTTAATGCATTTTCCGCAGATCCGGTGATAGTTGGTTTTGCGCCAAATTCGAAACTGGCCGACGGCACGCCAAAAGATACCCTGGCAAATATCAGAGAGACCGGAGAGTTTACCGCTAGCATCGTCTCTCGCTCACTGGCCGGGCAGATGAACAGAAGTTCCTGCGATCTTGATCGCGGCGCTAGTGAATTTGAATTCGCAGGTTTGGCGTCAGCGCCTTCCAAAGCCGTTAAAGCACCGCGCGTCGCAAAGGCAAGAGCGGTGCTGGAATGCGTAGTTTTTGAGATTGTGGCACTACCAGGTACCAGCGGCGGTCGGCAAAGCCATCTAATTCTGGGAGAAGTTGTGGGCATCTATATTGACGATGCTCTCATTGTTGATGGCAAGATCGATATTCTGGAACTCGCGCCTGTAGCCCGACTCGGCTACTTTGATTACAGTGTTGTGACAGAGACTTTTGAGATGAAAAGACCGGGCCAGTCAAAGTAAGCCCTGTAATGGGCAGCTGCCTGTTTATAGGGTAGCGGGCAAATTTCCTGGCATAGTTCTGTCGAGCACTGGAATACTGATTATTGTTCCTGGAACCCGGAAACCCTTCACTCAAAATAATGTTAGTCTGGCATCCATGAAAAACACTCTACTGCGAAACGCTACGCTTATTAATGAAGGTAAAAGCCGGGAATGTGATGTCCTGATAAAAGCAGGCCGTATCGAAACCATTGGCCCGCACATCATAGCACCTGACGGCACAAAAGAATTCGACCTGACGGGTGACTATCTTCTACCCGGCATGATCGATGACCAGGTTCATTTCCGTGAACCCGGAATGGAGCACAAAGGCACTATCGCTACGGAATCCAAAGCAGCGGTGGCAGGCGGCATTACCAGCTACATGGAGATGCCCAATTGCAACCCTCTTACCATTAATACCCGCACACTGCTCAATAAACACGAGCGGGCCGCCGCTGGCTCGCATGCCAATTACGCATTTTATCTGGGTGCTACAAACAACAACCTGGAAGACATTAAGTCCATTGATCAAGCGATAACCTGCGGAGTGAAAATATTTATGGGCGCCTCAACGGGCGACATGCTGGTAGACGATCGGGATACGCTGGAAGCAATTTTTGCTTCTACTCCTTTGCTTATCGCGACCCATTGTGAAGATACACCTACCATTCTGAAAAATGAGGCACTCTGGAAAGAGCGCTTTGGCGAAGACATTGCCTTTAGGGAGCATCCAAAGATTCGCTCTGAGGAGGCGTGTTTTTTGTCCTCTTCGCTGGCTGTTGATCTGGCGCGACGCCACGGTTCCAGGTTACACATTCTGCATCTCACAACAGAAAAGGAAATGCAGCACTTCAGTTCAGGTGATGCCAGCGAAAAACGTATTACCGCTGAGGCCTGTGTTCACCACCTGTTTTTTAACGAAACACAGTATGATGATCTGGGCGCCGATATTAAGTGCAACCCTGCCATCAAAAAAGTTTCCGACCAATTGGCTTTACGTGCCGCGATTAACGCCAATCTCATTGATGTGATTGCTACCGACCACGCACCACACACTCTGTCAGAAAAGGCACGAGGCTACACCACGGCACCCGCGGGCTTACCTCTGGTTCAACACGCCCTGCTAATGATGATGGACCTGGTAAACGATGGCGTATTCACCATCGAAAAAGTAGTTGAAAAAACCGCCCATACCCCGGCGGTGTTATTCAATGTGAAAGAGCGTGGTTTTGTTCGCGAAGGGTATTGGGCCGATCTGGTAGTGATGTCAAAAAACCAGAAAACTGTAGTAGATGAAAGTGAAATTTATTCCAAATGTGGTTGGTCACCGTTCCATGGCCATACTTTTTCCTCCCGTGTTCTACAAACCTTTGTAAATGGCAGACTAAAATATGACCGTGGTGCTTTTCCAGACGATACACCCGGCGTGGCACTTGAATTTATCCGACACTAGGCTGTGTAAGTAGCAGACATTGCCTGCAATGCTTCGTCAAACTCCCGGGCAACATCGCTGATAATATCTTTAACGCTACGTACTTCTTCTATGCGACCACATACCTGGCCGGTAAGTGCAATACTGGATTCCATATCACCACCAAAGTACAGATCCGTAGCCTTGCCAAACTCAGCCATAGCATTTTGTTCAGTCTCTTTTTCCAGTCGCGTAGTCTTTTCGGTGCGTAATGCCCGCAGCCCAGGTGAGTGAAAACGATTTAAAAATACTGTGTCCGTTTCCTTTGCATCTATGATGGCCTGCTTCCAGTTGTTATGCACCGGAGATTCCAGAGCTGACACCATTCGGGTACCCATTTGCACGGCTTCTGCGCCGAGTGCAAAAGCTGCCAGCATGCTCTTGCCGTCTACAAAACCACCCGCTGCAATAATGGGAACATCTACATGCGAGCGCACCAGCGGTAGCAATACCATGCTGGCAACATCTCTGGGATTTTTAAAGCCCCCACCTTCACCACCCTCAACTACCAGGCCGTCCACGCCGCACTCCACTGCCTTTAATGCGGCCTTCAGGCTGGGTACTACATGAAACACAGTAAGCCCCGCTTCTTTAAGGGGCGCAGTGTATCGCTCGGGGCTTCCTGCAGAAGTGGTAACAAATTTCACGCCCTGATCTACCACAAACTGAACAATATTAGGGTCGCGGACAAAGGCCTGGGCGATATTTACACCGAATGGTTTGTCGGTGAGGTGACGCATTTTTTTAATTTCTTCCTTGATTACGTCCAGTTCTCCAGAAGAAGTTTCAATAATTCCCAGCCCCCCTGCGTTGGATACAGCAGACGCCAAAGTTGAGCGGGCAATCCAACCCATAGGAGCCTGCACCACGGGAATTTCTATCCCCAGAAGCTCAGTAATTCGATTTTTAAAAGCCATTATCTTAAATCCGGTAGTTTATAGTCCTGATTATCCAGGTTGGAACGTACTTGCTTTTTATTCATTTTTCCGGTGCCAGTCATCGGTATTGAATCGACATAAAGCACGTCGGCCGGAAGCTGCCATTTGGCAAACTTTGACAGACAGTGCTCCATTACCTGTTCGTTAGAGACTTCTGCACCTTCGCGCAAGACCAGTAAGGCTAGTGGGCGCTCGTCCCAGCGCGGATGAGGTTGCGCTACCACACACGCCATTTCAACTCCGTCAATTCCAACAATGTGGTTTTCCAGGTCAACAGAGGATATCCACTCTCCCCCACTCTTAACAAGATCTTTGGACCGATCGCTGATTATCAAATATTCTTCAGAGTCTATCTTCCCTACATCACCTGTTAACAACCAGCCGTTGTGAAACTTGTCCGGTTGCGGATCTTGATAATATTCGGAGCAAATCCAGGGACCACGGATTAATATCTCGCCTACGCTCTCTCCATCGTGTGGAACCCGATTAAAACCTTCATCGAATATATCCAGTTCCAAACCAGGCATCAATTGTCCGGCTTTTGCCACATTTTCAAACTGTTCATCCAGCGACAGATCCAACTGGCTGCGTTTTGCCACCCGCCTGGATAGTGTAGCTAATGGGCTTGTTTCGGTCATTCCCCAACCCTGAATCATTTCTACGTTCAGTTCATCATAGTACCAACGTATTAGAGAAGGGGGTGGAGCGGATCCGCCGCAGGTTAATCTGCTTAGTTTTGAAAAGTCATATTTCCCGGGGCTGGCTTCAACCAGAGCTTTGATTCCCTGCCATATCGTAGGTACGCCGGCAGAAAGGGTAACGGCTTCAGAACTCATCAACCCGGCTAACAAAGCGGGATCCATAAAACGGTGCGGGAATACCTGTTTTGCCCCTAACATGGTCGCTGCCCAGGGTACTCCCCAGCCCATGGCATGAAACATGGGAACAATACCCAAAATGGAATCTGTTGCCGACATAGCCATGGCATCTGTAAGGCATTGGGTAAGAGTATGCAGATATTGTGAGCGGTGTTCGTATTCAACCCCTTTAGGGTTACCGGTAGTTCCACTGGTATAACAAAGACCCAGCGGACTATTTTCATCCAGTTCAGGCCAGTCAAATCGGGTCGGTTTTTCTGCTATAAACTGCTCATAGTCGACCACTTTGGGTAATTTGCTTTCCCAGCCTTCAAAGCCCTCTTCTGTGGCAACAATTACCTGTTTCACGCTTGGAATACGATCTATCAGTTTTTCAAGTATCGGTAACAGGTCAACGTCAACAATTATTACTTTGTCCTGCGCATGCCCGATTATGTACTCCAGATCCGTTTCGGCCAGGCGAACATTCAGGGTATGCAACACGGCACCCATGCCAGCAACGGCATGGTAGGCTTCAAGATGTCGGGTGTTATTCCACATAAAGGTGGCAACCCGATCGCCTATTTCAATACCGGAATCAGTCAATGCATGGGCAAGTTGATGGGCACGATCCCTTACTTCACGATAAGTTTGTCGGCGGACACCGTTACTGGTAAGTGTCACCAATTCTTCATTAGGCGCCACTTTAGCGCCGCGTTCCATTAATGTGATCATTAACAGTGGTGTGTGTTGCATAGCCATTTGTACGAACCCCCTTAAATTATCTTAAGGTCTCTATTTGGACCTTCCAGATATTGCGCTGTTGTTCTCTTGCATCTGCACTTATTGCAGGTGTGAATTCAGAATAATTATTCTCAGACTCAATAGGCACAGAAGTCTGTCGGCTGGCCAGCATGGCGCCACCGAGTGCCGTCATTTCGGGCACAGCTGAACGTTTGACAGTAACATTGCCAAAATCTGCGATGCCCTGCATTAAACTGTCGCTTTGACTCAGACCACCATCAACAAAAACCGTAGCTATACCCTGTTGATCCTGGCCGCTGCTCTCCCGGACGCTGCTCTTTTGGCCGCTGCTCTCCCGGACGCTGCTCTTTTGGCCGCAGGCGCTTCCAAGCGTATCTACAAGATCCGCGCACCGGTGTGCTATACCTGCGATAATTCCCTGCAATAGATCAGTGCGCGTAGAAGACAGGGACAGCCCGGTAAATTGGGCCCGTGCTTCACGTACAAGATACGGCGTTCCCAGACCTGCAAGTGCCGGAACAAACAGTACTTCCGGTTGTGGGTCCCACTTAAGTTCTGCCAGTTCATTGATGTCTTGCATTAACCCAACCCGCTGAGCCCATTCGATACTCGCTCCAGCCGTTAACACCGAACCTTCAAGGCAATATTTCTGGGTCTGGTCGGCCAGGTGCCACAGCGGTAAAGCATGCGTACCCGGAGCTTCCTCGGGCGTAGTTTCCCCGCAATGAACATCCAGCATGCCCGACGTTCCCAATGTTAACTTGGACTCACCCGGCTTAAGCGTATGTGCAAAACATGCAGCTTGTTGATCACCAACCCGCGCTGTCAGGGCAACGCCCTTTCCACACTTTAAAAGATCAGTAACCCCAACATGGGCATCGGTACCCACAATTTTCATATGCCATTCTGGCTTCTGGTGAAACAGTTCCATCGCCATGTCAAACCACTGCATCTGCGCCGCATCGTAGAGGCCGGTTGCTCCCGCATTGGTACAATCGGTAACCAGCACCTGCTGCTGACTGAAACAGGCAGTTAACCATGCATCTGGTGTTCCAAACGCAAGACGATTCACGCTTGCCGCCTCTGCTACTTCAGGAACATTCTGTATAAGCCACTCAAATTTTGTACATCCGGCAAGCGTATTTACCGGTATACCCATTGCAATCAGTTCCTGCACCCGAGCCAGTGTGCGCTGGTCCTGCCAACTTATCGCCGAATGCAATGCTTTACCGCTTTCACGGTCCCAGGCTATTGCTGTACCGCGTTGAGCTGTTATACCCATTGCCGCTATAGAGCCAGAAAATTTTTCGCACACCTCGTTAGCCACAGCCAGACTGGTGTTGAACATTTCTTCAGGATCCTGGCTTATCCAGCCGTCTTCAGAAACCTGCATGCCCAATTTAGCATAGGCACTGGCAAGTGCTGTTCCAGACGTGTCATATACAATAGCCCGTACCCCGGTCGTCCCCATATCAATTGCGAGTATCAGGTCCATATCAGGGCAACAGATTGCCAGGGTTCATCAATCCCAGCGGGTCCAGAGTGGACTTTATCTGTTTTAACATCGACATTCCGACTTCCCCCAGCTCGTTAACCAAATAGTTTTTTCTTACGCGTCCAATGCCATGATGGTGCGCAATTCCCCCCCCAGACTCAAGTGTTGCAGACATGGCGGCATCCCAAAATGCCAGATACGTAGCTTCCATTTTCTGTGCTGAGCCAGGTGCTGCAGCAATAGTGAAATACAGGTTGGCACCACTTTTGTAGGCATGACTTAAATGTGCCGAAACAGCAATAACTGAATCTACGCCGGCCACGGCTGCAATTACCTGTGCATAAACATCAGGCAGACGCGACCAGACGGCACCTACCTCAATGGTATCAACTATTAATCCCTGTTCGATAAGACTGCGAAAACTCGGCACTTCGTTACGTCGCTCAAACCATTGCTCCACCACCTTCTGGTCTGCGACTGCACCGTTAAAAGATTCACACAGTTGTGCCACACCAGAGGCTTCTGCATGAACAGTCTCCGGCTCGCCTTCATGCAGAAAAATAAGCATCATTTGACCCTTCGGACAGCTATCGCCGAAGTGCCGGTGCGATTCTTTTGCATCGTAAAGACGTATTACCGGTGGCCTCCATCCACGTGTCATAATTTCCCTCACACACCGCAATGCCACCGGAAATTCTGAAAAACAAAAAGCCTGAGTTTTTTTCGTTGCGGCCTTTCTTCGAATGCTAAAGGTAACTTTTGAAATAATACCCAGAGTACCTTCGCTTCCAATCAACAATTGTCTGAGATCCGGCCCGGCCGCTGCTCTTGGTGTGTGCGCACTTTGATACACACTGCCATCAGGTAAGACGGCTTCCAGGGAAAACACGATATCTTCTATGTTGCCATACGCTGTCGAATATTGACCTGAGGCACGTGTAGCAAGCCAGCCACCGACACTGGATATATCAATAGATTGGGGCCAATGCCCGATGGTATAGCCTTGTTCAGCGACAAGCCTCTCTGCCTCAGACCCCATCGTACCTGTCCAGAAACTGGCCAACATATTTTCTTCGTCGAGTTCAATCAGCCCCTGCATACTTCTGGTACTGATCACCACTGCATTTGCCTGACCCACAATAGAACCACACACACCAGATCCCGCGCCAAAGGGAATCATCGGAGTTTCATGTGCACAACACAAACCAACTACCTTTGAAAGCTGCTCTGTATCTTGCGGTGAGACAATTGCCATAGGCACGTCTGGACCTGCTCCCAAAAAATCCCGCAGGTCTGATAACACCCAGGTATCCCGGCTGAACACTTTTCGCTCATTATCATCCGTAGTTAGACCGGCATTTCCAACGATATCTTTAAGTTGCGTAATAAATTTTTGCATGTTGCTGGTAACACCTCTTAACGGATTCTAAAATACCGTGTCATCATTTATCTGTTTTCGGACTGCTTTTATCTGCTGATTCAGCTCATCGTCAGACCACCCCAGCTGGCGCGCCATTCTATTTGCTACGGGCTCCAGTACCAGATCTACTTCGGACGGTTCAAACCAGACAGTGCGTAACCTTCTATACATCATGTCTTCTAATGTCATGGCACTTTCACGGCTTATGGCCCAATCCACTTCACCGCAAAAAAATCGAGAATCAGTGGCGACAGGTTCGTTATTTAACTCAATAACCTCGCCTGCCTCGCTGCCGTACAAGCGCGTTAAGCGCAGAGCATTTTCAAGAGACAAATTATGGGAACTTGCCAGCTCAGCACTGGCCTGTGCAACGCTTTCCAAATCACCACCCGGCACCGTGGAAAGTGGATCCTTACAAACCAGATCACATCCCAGGGCATTACCTACCACTGCTATGGCATCTTCAGCCATTTTACGAAAGCCGGTTAATTTACCTCCGGCCATACTAATCAAACCGGTATGGTCGCTAATCCAAATTTCATCTTTGCGGGACAATTCGCGCGAAGCCTTTCCAGGCTCGTGTACCAGTGGGCGTAGGCCCGCCCAGGCTGCTACTACGTCTGAACGGGTAAGGTTTGCACCCGGGAAGTATTTGGGGATTGATTCAAGCAAATAGTCTACATCTTCCTGAAGAATTTCCGGCCAGATCACAGGAGGACCGGTATAGGAAGTATCGGTCGTTCCAATGTAAGTAATATCCCCTCTTGGTACTGCAAAAGTGGATCTTTTATCGCTGGTGGTCATCACAACAATATTCTTAATTGGTAAACGATTATGTGGAACAACAATATGTACGCCTTTAGACAAATGCAGGCGCACTTTGGCTTCATGCTTTTCCCAGTGTTCAATACTATTTTCGACCCAGGGACCCGTTGCATTTACAACCACTTTGGCATTAACCCGAATGGAAGTACCTGTTATTTTACACTGTGCCTTTACGCCAGCCACCTTGCCATTTTGCAATTCGAGCCCTGTTACTTCCAGATGATTGGCTATCATGGCCCCATCTGATTGCGCAGCACGTAATACAGCAAGCACCAGACGTGCGTCATCAGTTACATATTCACGATACGCACATGCCCAGGGATAACGCTCCCGGTTGAGTGCCGGTTCGAATTCAGCCAGCTCGGCCTCATTAAAATTTTTGTGCCGATCTTTGACTGCCACAGCTCCAAGACGCTCATAGGTTCCGATCCCGGCACGAAACTTCAACAAGCTGCCCCGGTTTTTTACCGGTAGAACCATCCATGCCGGTTCAGCCAGATGAGGCGCCATCTTATGCACGTTCTTGCGTTCTAAAGCTGTCTCACGAACCAGACCTATGTCACCCATAGCCAGATAACGCAGCCCACCGTGTATTAACTTGGAGGATCGGTTTGACGTGCCTGAGGAAAAGTCATTTGCTTCCAGCAGGGCCACTTTTAGACCGCATTTGGCAGCGTGCCTGGCAATACCTGCTCCGGTAATGCCACCGCCTACTATGGCCAGATCAAAATCTATGGATTCAAATACGGATAAATTACGCGCGGATAAAGAACTCAAGGTTTGCCTTCGCTTGTTGGCACTTGATAGTAACAGAACTTCGCGGAGCGCTTCTAGTGGGTGCCAATCACACCATCGCTCCTGAGCTGTGAGATCTCTTCATCCGAAAAATGTGCTTCCTTAAGCACCGCTACACTGTTCTGCCCAAGCTGAGGTGCATGGCTGCGAACAGCCGCCGGTGAGTGACTAAAAACTGCCGCTGGCCGAGGCTGGCGATAAGTTCCAGCCACAGGATCTTCATATTCCTGAATAATGTCATTCTCGACGATCTGTTCATGGTTCAGCACCTCCTTTCGAGACAACACCGGAGCACAGGGCACGCCGTGTGCATCAAGGCGCTCCAGCCAGTAATCAGTACTATTATGAATTATCACTTCTGCTACCATCGTAAGGCGTACTTCCGCATTAGCTACCCGCCCGGCAGCAGTAGTAAACCGTGAATCCTGCAACCACTCTTCATGCTCGAAAGCCTTGCACATCCCCTCCCACTCACTATCCGAAACAGCGCCCGCGGTGATATAACCGTCAGTAGTTTCAAATATAAGATCCTGTGCCAACTGGGATCGTGCAGCAGCCACTTCCCCGCCAACGAAGGTAAAACCTGTCATGCCCTCCGGCCAGAGATAAGCAAGCATGGTATCAAGCATCGCCAATTTTACATGCTGTCCCTGCCCGGATCTTTCCCGGTAAAACAATGCGGCGGTAATAGCCTGTGCTGCAGTTAGAGCTGTTGTCTTATCTGGAATTATGGTGCGCACCATTCTTGGCCTGCCTGTGTCACGGTCCGCCTGAATAGCAGCCAGACCGGACAGCGCCTGAATAACCGGATCGTATACCCGCTTGTTTGCATAAGGACCGGTCTCACCAAAACCGGAAATGGAAACATAGATAATGTCTTCTCTGATACTTCGAACAACCGCTTCGGACAATCCCATGCGCTCAATCGCACCGGGACGAAAATTCTGCACAAACACATCTGCACCCTTAATCATTTTTTTGAGGGCCTTAATTCCCGCATCCGATTTTAAATTTATGGCAAGAGAGCGTTTACTTCGATTGGCAGAGATAAAAGTGGATGTTAACTCTCCCCTGCGCGGCCCAAGATACCGCACAAGGTCACCCCCCAGCGGTTCTACCTTAATAACATCTGCACCCTGATCGGCCAGCATCATCGTAGCTATGGGCCCAGAAATCATACTGGTTAGATCAAGAATCTTTACCCCTTCCAGGGGGCCAGGCTTGGTCGACTCAAACATAAAAACTCCTCCAGGAACCAAATTACTAACTATTGGTCTATCTGACCATGCAACCAAAGTGTATTACAACATCTTTTCTCTTTGCTTATCAGCAAGTTAAATGCAATCAAAAAGTTGGCACGAGAAATGTATAGACGATGTATACAACAAAAAGATGAAAAAGCAACAAACGGCGCACCAGTGTCAATCGGAGACAAGAGTAAAACAAAATGAACAGTCAATTCAAACTGAATAGAATAAATCACCCTCGAGCGAGTATGGGAGCATTTCTGCTACTGGTAGTCGCATTTGGGTTGTTCGGTATTTGGGCAAACGCACAAACTGAAATTAGCTCTGTATTTTTTAACACGCAGACCATGATGCCCGAGATAATGGGAAACGTGTGTCTCGGCGAACTATTGGGCAATGTGAAAATAAGCCTTTAGCGGGTTAAAGAGCCCTTAGCGGGAAAAGAGCCTTTAGCGGGTTAAAGAGCCCTTAGCAGGGATACAGGAAATAGCAGGAGAAAATGATGGCCATGCCCGGTTTTACCCATAGATTACAACTGGACAAACAAACTGCCTGGCTTGCAGGAGTGTGCGGCGGGTTGGCGAGGTCTTTAAATATTGACCTAAACCTGTGTCGCCTTTGTACTTTTATTG
>Ga0256847_1000930_pt1 | contig 16297 bp, 17 predicted proteins | sample TeddybearmetaG_FD_189099 | JGI IMG/M metagenome (GOLD analysis project Ga0256847, IMG submission 189099) | Hydrothermal vent microbial communities from East Pacific Rise, Pacific Ocean - Teddybear | ecosystem: Environmental > Aquatic > Marine > Hydrothermal vents | place: Pacific Ocean: East... | reverse complement strand
ATCAAATTTCCACCGCAGCTTATTCGGGCAACAATTTACGGAAAAGCTGTAACGGTGAGCCTGTAGTGTTTGACGAAGGGGTTGCTAAAAAATTTGCCAGTTGGTTTGTCGAGTCATATGTAAATAGTTTATCGGCAACGCCCGATGTTAATTCGGCAGTAAGAATTTCTTAGGTTCCGAGCGCGATTGCCTGCCCATTAAGCGCTAGAGCGCACAAATTCAGGGATTATTTGCATTTCAAACTTACCCGCTATAGAAAAATAATAACCTTTATTTCAGTACGTTACCGAAAAATCATGGTTCAATATTCGATGCAAATGCCGGGTTAATTTTCGATGTAATTCAACATCTACCCTTTTCCCTGTTATTGAGAGTCTGTTCCTGGCTAATCTTCTACTGTCCATTAATTAATAGAAGGGCTCATAAATTAGTTTCGCTAAAGATATCTATGCAAGAATCTATAGACTATTTATACTTGCAGTCCTGAATACGATTAGTGAAGACTGGATTGATTTCATTCCCTATCAGACAACATGCCAGTTAATCCTCCCATCACAAAAGATGCCGTGTTGATGTCACGCGGACTTCGAGAATCATTTGCGCCCCTTTTAAGCATCACAATATTGGGAGTTTGACGTGGCGCAAGTTTTCACGCTACTCGAAAACACATTGAATTTAATCTTTAACCGGCGGTAAGTGATGGCGAAAATTTTTCAAAAAGGTCCTGCGATGAAGCAGGCAGAGCGTAGCAAATCAAACTTTAAAGTCAAAAAAAACCTGCGTCTGGGTACCAGAAAGGCACCTGCACAAATCAGTGTTCAAACCGAAGAGCGCAAACAGGAACTGACAGCGATTTTTGATAAAAATGGCTGGATCTGTGTTATTAAGGTGAATTCTGAGCAGGATGAAAATACTCGTGATCTGGATATTCTTCAAAACAAACAGATCACAGCCGTGAGCTCCAAAATGGCCAGTCGAAATGATCCTTGCCCCTGTCAGAGTGGCAAGAAGTACAAAAAGTGTTGCGGGGCGTAATGTGCTTTATGCGGAGCGCTACACACTGCTATAGTGGTTCGGTTAGGGTTGACGCGGCCAATAATTTTATGACAACCCGGTTAAGCGGCTTATTTCATTTCTGTTAATCGCTTTGCATAATCACCAGGAGTTACGAGGATCATTCGGCAAATATGGGGTCACGTCTTTCCGTGGCATATATGCTTTCTTATAGTCTGATCGCTAAATGACCTGTAAGTCCATATTTGAGACCTTACCTCTGTTAAAAAAAATCGGAACTTTTAAGCATTTTTCAGGAAAATTCGAACCAATTCACATGAAGTAGTTAAAATAGTCTCACTTTTTTTACATTATTCTCTACTCATCAAGCAATTTTAAATTGAAAGAATATGGTCAACACCGTCTATATCGAAGCCGAAGTCAGAACACATCCACGCACCTTGCAAATATTAAAGCGCTTGGGTCATGTCGATGAAGTAGAAATCGATCGCTACGGTGAAGTATTCAACCCCAAAGCACAAAACTTTCGCCTGCAAAAAAGCAATCCAGCACTGATACTTGCTTGCAAATACAGCGGGCACGTACTTAAAGCACCAGCTGGTTACGGAATAGGTGGACACAACAACTATTATTTTTCTCACATGCTCAATTGCTTATACGACTGTCGCTATTGTTTTTTACAGGGCATGTACAACTCTGCACACCAGGTAGTTTTTGTTAATTATGAAGATTTTGCAGAACAGATCGAACAGATGGCTTTACAGCATCAGGGTGAGCCAGTCTGGTTTTTTTCAGGTTATGATTGCGATAGCCTGGCTTATGAACCGGTGACCGGATTTATCGACTATCATCTGCCGGTTTTCGATAAAATTGATAACGCCTGGCTGGAGATTCGCACAAAAAGTACCCAGATTCGGCAGCTGCTCAAACAACAAGCAAACCAGCGAGTCATCTGTGCATTCAGCTTCACCGATGAAAAGTCACATCAAAAGCTGGAACATGCCGTACCGAATATCGATAAACGAATCGAGGCCATGTTGACGCTGGCAAAGGCGGGCTGGCCTTTAGGTTTGCGCTTTGATCCGCTCATTTATCACGCGGATTATAAGCTGTCTTTTGCCAATCTTCTCAAGCGAATATTTGAACAGGTCGGACCAGAAATGCTTCACTCGGTCAGTCTTGGATCATTTCGTTTACCCAAGAATAATTTTAAACGCATCGCCAATCTCTATCCTGATGAAGCATTATTCTCGCAGCAACTGGATTTGAATGGAGGTATGATTGGTTATCCACGAAATTTAGAGCATGAAATGATGGCATATTGCGAACAGGAAATTCTTAAATATATTCCTGAATCAATCTTTTTCCCCTGCAGCTGGCACGAATAAAGGAAATGACAACCAGGAATGCAATTGTAACGGGGGCAAGCTCCGGTATTGGACTGGCTATTTCCAAGCAGTTATTTACCAGTGGCTATAAGGTGCTTGGAATTGCCCGAGATTTTTCGAAGATCGATCTCCACTTACAGGCTTTCACAGCCTGTGAAATAGATTTAAATCAACTGGATGATATTGATAAAAAGCTTAATCAAGCATTGAATTCAATTACTCCAGATGTATTTATTCACTCAGCTGGGTACGGTCATTTCGGTTCGATAGAACAATTTTCAATATCACAAATCCAGAGAGCAATCAACGTCAATCTAACCAGCGCGATGATTTTATCACGCACTATCGTGCCAAAAATGCGCTTGCAGAAACACGGCCGAATAATATTTATCGGATCAGAATCTGCTTTGACTGCGGGGAAAAAAGGTGCACTCTATAGCGCTGCAAAATTCGGTCTACGCGGACTCGCCCAGGCCTTGCGAGAGGACTGCGCCAGTGATGGTATCCATGTCAGTCTGATCAACCCCGGTATGGTGCGCACAGCTTTTTTCGATCAGCTGGATTTTGCACCAGCCAGTCATTTTGAAAATGCTATTGAGGCTGGGGATGTCGCTATTGCAGTAATGAACATCATTAACAGCAGCCCGAATATTGTTTTCGATGAAATTAATCTTTCGCCCAGAGTTAAATCAATAGATTTCAAAAAACGCTAAATCAGTCTAAAAGAACTGTTCCAGTCGTACCAAACAACCATTCCAGCCCATATCATGATGCTCCATCGACTCTTTGCCTGGTAGCTTTTCGTGACATAACTTTAGTTCTGTCATATCCCCATTATCGATGAAATCAAGAGTCACCAACATCTCTGTAGGATCATCACCGGTGATCCATTTCCAGCTAAATATTAACTGCTCAGGCCGATTAAAATTGACATATTTGCCAGTAATGACAAATTTTTCACCATCTTTATTAATCATCTGAAACTGGTAACCACCACCTGTTTTAGGCTCGAGTTTATCAACCAGGGTGGTCATGCTCGGATCAGGTGAAAACCATTGAGTTATGGTATCGGCGTTGACCCAGGCATCGAAAACTGCCTCACGTTTTGCTTGAAAAGTACGAGTTATATTAATCGTAAAAACTTCTTCTGCTACAGCTGTGTTCATTGTTTTTCTCCTGGTTTGATGTACTGCTTTTCTTCGGTTTTATTCTGTTGTAAATAGCGCTCCAACGAATCCAGGCTGTCTTGCCAGAATTGCTGATAAAATTCGATCCATTCAGATGCCTGTTTTAACGGGGCTGTTTGAAGTTGACAACGACGAATACGACCATCTTTCTGGCGGCTAATCAGTCCAGCCTGCTGAAGGATATTGAGGTGCTTGGAGACAGCCGCAAGAGACATATCGAATGGTTCAGCCAACTCAGTCACCAAAGCTTCACCACTAGCAAGCCTGGTAATAATTTCTCTTCTGGTACTATCGGCCAGGGCCCGAAAAGTAAGATTGAGCATCTGCTTTTCGTCAGATAGCGGACGTTGTGGAGTATATTTAACCATACGGTTAAATATACTCAGTTCATTAACTCTTGTCTAGTCCGGTTGTTGTACCAGGAAGATGATCAACGCATAATGTACGCCCCACATTTCATAGTCACAAACTCGATTACCGAACTATTCCTGGAGGGTATTAGGCTGCCATGCTTACTATATACAGTGAAAAACATATCTTGCGCGATGCCAAAACTGAATTGTATGGTGGGGAATTAGTACCACCTTTCGAATGCCCTGATCGGGTCGAGCATGTACTAAAACGGCTCAAGCAGGTAAGTCTGGGAGACATTATTGAACCGAAAGAATTTAGTATTAAGCCGATTATGCGCATCCATGATTCCGGATATATCCATTTTCTCGAAAATTGCTGGAATGAATGGAACGCTCAGGGTTACCAGGGTGAGGCCATCCCCAGCATATGGCCAGCGCGTGGAATGCTGCAACGTGAACCCGATCATATTGATGGTAAGGTCGGCTACTACGCACTGTCGTCGGAAACTTCAATTACTGAAACTACCTGGCAGGCCGCCCGCCTTAGCGCCAATGTCGCGCTGACAGCGCAGGAAGCAATTAGCGATGGCGCCGCCAGTAGCGCCTTCGCGCTGTGTCGACCTCCGGGACATCACGCTGCGAGAGACCTGTTTGGAGGTTATTGTTTCATCAATAATGCAGCGGTAACCGCCCAGGCTTTTATCGATCAGGGAGCGTCTCGGGTTGCAATTCTTGATGTCGATTTCCATCACGGGAATGGAACCCAGGCAATTTTTTACGATCGCCCCGAGGTCATGTTTGTTTCATTACACGGCGACCCAAAAGCTGCTTTCCCTCATTTTCTTGGCTACGCTGATGAAATTGGTACAGGCAAAGGGGAAGGCTTTAACCATAATTACCCCATGGATCCGGGTACCCGCTTCGAAACCTGGGAACTTGCCCTGAACAATGCCAGCCAAAAAATTACCCGTTATGGCCCCGATGCACTGGTCGTTTCACTCGGTGTCGATACTTTCGAACATGATCCGATTTCTTTTTTCAAACTGAAGAGTGACGACTTCAAGCGCTACGGTGCAACCATCGGCAAGATGAAACTGCCAACCCTGTTTATAATGGAAGGGGGATATGCCGTAGAAGAAATCGGTCTCAACACTGTGAATGTGCTACAAGGTTATGAGTCGTAATTCAGATACTTGCTGTTCTCAAGATAGTTCAGTATTAAAATTTTTTGAGTATTCTGAACCTGCTGAAGAATATTTTTCTAGGCCATCACCTGTTCAGTGTATGATCAGCAAATTCAATACAATAATCACTCTAATTGCCTTTAAATTATGTATCTTCCAGATCACTTCAAAGTTACCGATCAGGATGAAATTTTTGCTTTCATTGAAGTAAATTCTTTCGCCCAGGTTATCTCAACTGTAGATGGTCGATTATTTTCAAGCCATATCCCGCTATTGGTCAGTGCTGATCGCAGTAAATTGATCGGCCATTTCTCAAAGGCAAATCCACAATGGCAAGAGCTTGAAGGGCAGGAAATTTTGGTCATCTTTCAGGGATCTCATGATTATGTTTCTCCCTCTTGGTACAACTCGACTGGCCTACCACCTACCTGGAACTATCAGGCAGTTCATATTTATGGTCAGAGTAAAACTTTTCATGGTTCAGAAAAGTTGAAATCTATTGTCGAATCTTTAACATCAAAGCATGAATCGTTTTTGGATAAGCCCTGGCAACCTGACTACAAGGAAGTAATGCTTCGGGCGATAGTTGGGTTTGAGATAGACATTAGTGAGATACAGTGCAAATATAAACTGAGCCAAAATCGCACAAAGCAAGATCAAATTCTTGTTGCTGAACAGTTGGGGAACAGAGGTTCTGTTTTACTGTCTCAAGCGATGGGCAATACAAATAACGATTTAACCGATGACTGACAAAGATCAAAATAACCGGGATGAAGTTGAGGATAAGCTGAAAGGGCTTATTCTGGATATCGATGCATCTCGTGATATAACCAGTGACGATGATCTAAAAAAAATTGCCGATGAGTATATCGATGCTCTTGAGGATACCACCCGATTCACCGATTCAAAACTCGATGTTATCGCCAGTGAAGTGATTGAAGATTTTGAGAGAAATGCTTTAAATACGCTGAAACAGCAGCATGCCAGGCGAGAATTTATAAGAAAATTAAAAATTGCGATTCTTTCGGTGATAGTGATTGCTGGGGTTCTCACTATTTTTTATCAGTTTGATCCGCTACCCGGGACAATAAAAAATAAACTGGCTTTCAAACCCTCGGTTAACACGGTAGAAACCAGCAAAACTGAAAACCACTCGACATCACTAGACTCAGCGCTGGGCGAGGTATTAATTCAACTATCACCGGCAAAGCGTCATGTCATCGATTTTTACATGGCCAACAATGATTTACCTGATACCGGTGATATTCCCGTCGAAACTATTTCAGCGCTGGAAACTCAGGAATGGATCAATGGCATATATTTATCTGAACAGGGCAGGCTCAATGTTTCGCTCAGCGGAGAATTCGGTGAAAGAAAAATTCTGTTTATTGAGCCAGTAATATCTAATAACGGGTCCAATATCAGCTGGCGTTGCGAATCCAATGTAACGTTAATAAATACTGATCCAGGTGATAAAGTAAACTGTCAATATAACGCTGAGTTGATCGACTTATCGACAAAAGCTCTAATTGAATAATGGTCTGATTCGCTAAATTTCCTATACAAACTTGATCTGGAATAACTAATCCAGAAACCTGCTTTTGCTAGCTCTGATAAAATCAGACTCAGGAGACTCAAGCTATGAGCATAATTCGTTTCATCATCATTCTTGTAATTGCACTGTCGCTGACATTGACCATCTACTGGCTTCAGCGCAATAAACCCATCTCTGTATCTCTCGCCACTGTTGAAACCGGACAGGTACAAAGAACTATTACCAATACCCGTGCTGGAACCTTAAATGCCTGCCGTCGAGCACGATTATCCCCCTCTTTAGGAGGGCAAATTTCCAACCTGCCAGTCTCTGAAGGTGATGTCGTAAAACGGGGGCAGATATTATTTGAAATATGGAACGACGATCTTAGTGCCCAGGTTCAGTTAGCTCAATCTGAATTAGTCGCCAGCAAAGCTTTACAACAACAGGCCTGTATTCAATCTGACCTTGCCGCTCGCGAAGCCAGAAGAATGACTGAGTTACACAATCGCAGATTAACCTCGGAAGAAAGCGCGGATAAAGCCAGTGGAGAATCTCTGGCCAGTCAGGCCGCCTGTGATGCCGCCACTGCCGTGGTAAGTGTCAGTAAAGCTCGAATACGGGTGGCACAAGCTGCCCTTGATCGAACCCGACTTGTTGCTCCTTTCGATGGCACGATTGCCGAAATAAATGGAGAACTGGGCGAGTATGTCACTCCTTCGCCAGTCGGCATCCCAACGCCTCCTGCTGTTGATATTATCGATACCAGTTGCCTTTACATCAGCGCCCCGATAGATGAAGTAGATGCGCCGGAAATTCAAGCCGGAATGACTGCTCGAATCTCTTTCGATGCTTTTGATAAAAAATTCTTTGAGGGCCAGGTTCGTCGTGTCGCGCCTTATGTACTCGATCTGGAAAAACAGGCGCGTACTGTCGACATTGAAGTCGATTTTGTATCTAAACCGGACAGCAAAAATATGCTGCCGGGATATACCGCCGATGTAGAAGTCATTATCGATGTCAGCAATAACAGCCTGCGTATTCCGACCGAGGCTTTGCTTGAAGGCAATAAGGTTTACCTGTATGACCCGGACTTTGACACCATCAGCGAAGTTTCTGTTGAAACTGGATTAAGCAACTGGCGTCACACGGAGATTTTACAGGGTCTCGAACAGGGACAGCAAATTGTCACGTCTATAGACAGAGACGGCCTGGTTGATGGTGCTGTAGTCAAGGTTGAAAAAACCACGCAATAAATTCTCCAATGATAAATCTCAAAAATATTCACAGAATATTTCAGGTTGGCGACCAAACCGTACACGCACTGGATAACATTAACCTGGAAATTACGCAGGGTGACTACGTCTCAGTGATGGGACCATCGGGATCTGGCAAGTCTACTTTATTAAATTTGATTGGTATGCTCGATCACGCTACGTCTGGTGAATATTATTTAAATGATCAGAATATTACTGATATGGATGAACAACAGGAGGCGGCAGCCCGAAACCATCATATTGGCTTTGTGTTCCAGGCTTTTCATTTAATTCCTCGACTGAGCGCAGCTGAAAATATTGAACTCCCACTTTTACTGGCTGGCATAGAGCCCGAAATCCGTCAACCCAAAGTTGCTCGTGCTCTGGAATCGATGAAGCTAACTGACCGAGCACATCACAAACCAGAACAGCTTTCCGGCGGCCAACGTCAGCGTGTTGCCATAGCCCGGGCCACGATTACCGAACCCTCAGTATTACTGGCTGATGAACCGACCGGCAACCTCGATCAAAAATCAGGAAAGGATGTCATCGAAACGTTGGAAATACTAAACCAGAAAGGAATTACGCTGATCGTTGTTACCCACGATATTAAAATCGGTCAAAGAGCAGAACACATGCTGAAAATGGTAGATGGCAAAATCGTATCAGACCAAAAAAATCAACGCTCCAGGACAGGTAGATGATTTCATACGACATCATCCACTACGGCTGGTTATCACTCAAAGGATATCCTGCCCGTACCTTGTTAATGTTGCTGGCGATGAGTATCAGCGTTGCGTCGGTATTGCTGTTAACTGCACTGGGCGAAGGTGCAAGACGCTACGTGAATGGCGAGTTTGCAGCACTCGGCACCAACCTTGTGATTGTTATACCCGGCAGAAGCGAAACTGCCGGTGTTGGGCTGAGCAATATTATGGGAGTTACACCAAGAGACCTGACTCTGGAAGATGCCCAGGCCCTGAAACGGCATCATGCGATTAACCGAATTGCACCGCTGAATATTGGTGCAGTTGAAGTCTCATGGCAAAACCTCAAGCGCGAAGTGACCGTATTAGGGTCAACCCAGGAATTACTCAAACTACGTCACTGGAAACTGGCATCCGGTTATTTTTTACCGGAAACCGACTGGGGCAGAGCAAGTCCCGTGTGTGTCATCGGCAAGAAAGTTCGTGATGAAATTTTCGGTCCTCATGCCGCGATAGGACAATGGATTCGACTGGGGCAAAACCGATACAGAGTGATTGGCATCATGGCATCCGAAGGTCGCTCGATCGACATAGATGTTCAGGACACCGTCATTATCCCCATCGCATCCGCACAGGCACTGCTCAATACACCTTCACTGATTCGCATTCTGATTGAAACAAAAAGCCGTGCGTCGATGCAACCAGTGATCGATTTTACCCTCGATACCATCAAAAAACGCCATCATGGTGAGGAAGATATTACGGTCATCACCCAGGATGCCGTGTTGCAAACCTTCGACAATATTCTATCTGCACTGACTTACGGCGTTGGTGGTATCGCCGCGATTAGCCTTGTTGTCGCAGGTATCTTAATCATGAATGTGATGCTGGTTGCTGTTTCGCAACGCACCGCAGAAATCGGACTTCTGAAAGCGCTCGGCGCATCACGACAAAAAATCCTGATACTCATTCTAACCGAAGCCATGCTGTTGTCCCTTTTTGCTGCTCTGCTGGGTTTTATTATCGGCTTGACCGGTAGCTGGGGCATTCGACTGGCACTGCCCGATTTACAGGCCTATCCACCAATTTGGGCCATGCTGGCCTCTTTCGGAGTAGCAATGACGGCAGGATTTTTATTCAGCCTGCTACCAGCGCGTAAAGCATCAAAGCTAGATCCAATCAAAGCACTTCAGGGACATTAATTCGGATTAGTCCATGCTGACCAAAGACTTTCTTCATCTCACCAGCACTTCGCTGCTCACCCACAAGTTACGCAGCCTGCTGACCATGCTTGGAATTTCTGTCGGTATCGCGGCAGTGGTGATGTTGACCTCGATCGGTGAAGGTATTCATAAATTCATCCTGTCTGAATTTACCCAGTTCGGCACCACACTGGTCGGAATCAACCCCGGCAAGGCAAATACTATGGGTATGTCGATGGGTGTATTCGGTACTGATCGGCCCCTGACTATCGAAGATGCCGAAGCCCTGAAGCATCTTTCCTTTACCAAATCTGTAGTCGGCCTGATCCAGGGAAATGCCGAGGTCGAAGGTAATCGTCATTCCCGTCGTACTACTGTATATGGAACCGGGCCAGATTTTCCCGAAGTGTTCAGCATGCCCGTGCGAAGCGGGCGCTTCCTGCCACATGACAATCCACTTGCACCGCGAGCATTGGCTGTGCTCGGTAGTAAACTCAAGCAGGAATTGTTTGGTAACAATAACCCGGTGGGTCAAAGAATTCGTATAGGAGGAGACAGATACCGCATCGTTGGCGTCATGCAGGCTAAAGGACAGGTACTAGGATTTGATCTGGATGATACGGTTTATGTACCGCTGGCGCGCGGGCTAGAAATGTTCAACCGCGAAGGTCTTATGGAAATTGATGTGCAGTATCATCAGGGCACGAAAGAAAAAAAAGTCGTTGCGGGCATCAAGCGGTTACTCATGGCAAGACATGGACGGGATGATTTCACCATCACCACGCAGCAGCAAATGCTCGATGTGATGGGTTCAATCCTGAATGTGATTACCTTTGCTGTAGGCGCAATCGGCGCCATATCACTACTGGTCGGTGCTATCGGCATTATTACAATCATGACCATCAGTGTATCCGAACGCTCTGCGGAGATTGGCCTGTTAAACGCCTTAGGTGCTCGCCATTCGCAGATTTTGATGTTGTTTCTGGGTGAAGCGATTGTATTATCTGCAATAGGAGGAGTAGCTGGTCTGATACTTGGAATCGGAATTGGCCAGTTATTACACCTCGCCATACCAGAAATGCCGATACATATTTCCTGGACTTATGTTTTCATCGCAGAAGCTACCGCCATTTTAATCGGGCTGGCTGCAGGGGTATTTCCTGCTCGACACGCTGCCCGACTTGATCCGGTACAGGCGTTGCGAGAAGAGTAAGAAGAAAACAAAGAAATGAACTTGCAATAGCTTGCGATTGTCTTACTCTTAATGGAGTAATTATTCGGAGTCAATGTTATGTGCTGCACCCCTAAACGACCCGCCAGACCGAGACAGGGTATAAAAATGATTGTCGAAGACAGAAACGCAAGCTATTCATCCTGGCAGCATACACTGCTAAAGGGGCAGGAACTGGCCCAGCGCCGCCAATTGCTGGAAAAGGATTTTGACATTGGTCAGGAGCTTAAAATCAATAACATTATCTGCCCTTCGCATATTCTCAATCTCAAAAATGCATTGCAGCAGATTGAGCCGAAACAGACCTTAAAAATAACTGTTCCCAGTAAGGTTATACACGACGAGCTACTCTCCGCAGCACAACAGATGGGGCATCAGATAGAAAGTTGTGATTCTAATCAGTTTTTGTACGTGACTAAATAATGGTATGAATTTAACTTAGTTTCAAAGAAATGATTATTAAAAAAATCGCCACCTAAGAAAGCTTTATCTGCTAGGAATACCTTCTACTAGCTCAGCTTTTGAGCTCACATAACTATAACTTTAAAAAACCAAATGGATTAGAGGCACCTTCAAGATTAATTCTATATAATCGCGCCCATTTGCAAATTACAGAACACATGATCGCGAAACCCCAGACTGACATCAATACCTTTCAGGGTCTTATTCAGGCACTGCAAACCTTCTGGGCTGAACAGGGTTGTGTGGTGATGCAACCGCTGGATATGGAAGTTGGTGCTGGTACTTTTCATCCTGCGACTTTTCTGCGCTCTATCGGCCCGGAGCCCTGGCGTGCTGCCTATGTTCAGCCCTGTCGTCGTCCAACTGATGGTCGCTACGGTGAAAATCCCAATCGTTTACAGCACTATTATCAGTTTCAGGTATTGCTCAAACCCTCGCCAGAAAACTTTCAGGAGCTCTATCTCGATTCATTAAAAATGCTAGGCTTTGATCCGTTGATTCACGATATTCGTTTCGTTGAAGACAATTGGGAGTCACCCACGCTCGGAGCCTGGGGGCTGGGCTGGGAAGTCTGGCTCAACGGTATGGAAGTCACACAGTTTACTTATTTTCAGCAAGTCGGTGGACTCGAGTGCCGCCCAGTTTCCGGTGAAATTACTTACGGCCTGGAACGACTCGCTATGTATATGCAGGGTGTGGAAAGCATCTATGATCTGGTGTGGACCGAAGGCCCACAGGGCACGGTCAGTTATGGCGATATCTTCCACCAGAACGAGATCGAGCAATCAACTTATAATTTTGAACATGCCGACACCAAAGCACTTTTTCACTGGTTTGATGTATGCGAATCAGAAAGCCAGAAGTTAATTGATCAGCAACTGCCATTACCAGCCTACGAACAAGTTATGAAAGCCAGCCATGCTTTCAATCTGCTCGATGCCCGTCATGCAATTTCGGTAACCGAACGTCAGCGTTTCATATTGAGAGTACGCAGCCTGTCACGTGCCGTCGCGGAGAGCTACTATCAGTCGCGGAAAAAACTGGGTTTTCCACTGCTGAAGGAGGTTCAATCATGAGTAAATGCATCATTGAACTGGGCACCGAAGAGTTGCCACCAAAGGCATTATTAAATTTATCTCTCGCTTTTACCCGTGAACTAACACAGTCTCTGTCTGATGCAGGATTACCCGCAACTGAAGTTGAGTCCTTTGCCACGCCACGACGCCTTGGAATTTTACTCAGGGATGTAACTTTGCAACAGGCCGATCAAAAAATTGAAAAACGAGGCCCGGCACTTCAGGCTGCTTTCGATGCCGATGGAAATGCAACTAAAGCAGCGAACGGGTTTGCTCGCGGCTGTGGCGTTGCAGTCTCTGAATTACAACAAAAAGAAACCGACAAAGGCACCTGGTTGTATTTTGAACAAAACCAACCTGGCCAGTCTTTAAGCGATCTGTTGCCAGACATGATCAGCCAGGCTTTGACCAGGCTACCGATACCAAAACGCATGCGCTGGGGTGATCGAGATGATGAATTTGTACGGCCGGTTAAATGGCTACTGCTAAAGCTAGATACTGAAGTCATCGACTGTAATATCCTCGGTCTCGATTCAAGCTCAGTTAGCTATGGACATAGATTTCACGCACCGAAGGCTATTGAGATTACAGAAGCAGCAGATTACGAACAGGCACTTGAAAAAGCATCAGTGATTGCATCATTCGAGAAACGTCGGCAAATGATTCGCGAGCAAATAATCCGTGTTGCTGCCGAACTAGGCGGAGAGGTAAATCTGGATTCGGCTTTGCTCGATGAAGTCACCGGCCTGGTCGAATGGCCGGTTGCACTCAGCGGTAAATTTGATAAAGAATTTCTGCAGGTGCCAACCGAAGCGCTGGTTTCAACCATGCAGGATCACCAGAAATACTTTGCTGTATTTGATAACAATGGACAGTTATTACCGAGTTTCATCACCATAGCGAACATTCAAAGCAAACAACCTCAGGCGGTTTCTCACGGCAATGAACGCGTCATTCGTCCACGGTTTGCCGATGCAATGTTCTTCTTTGAACAGGATAAAAAACACCCTCTTGCTGACAGCTCTAAAAAACTCGAAGGAATTGTTTTCCAGAAAAAACTGGGCATGGTTTCAGACAAGGTCAATCGAGTCAAACAGCTTGCAAATTTCATCGCCAATCAGCTTCAGGCGGATCAATCTGAAACCTCCCGTGCTGCCGAACTCTGCAAATGCGACCTGGTCAGTGACATGGTCGGCGAATTCCCCAAACTACAGGGCATCATGGGACGCTACTACGCTTTACATGATGGAGAAACTGAGGAGATTGCCGATGCCATAGAGCAGCACTACTGGCCCAAATTTGCTGGTGATGAACTGCCCAAAACAGCAGTTAGTCAAAGTCTTGCTCTGGCTGATCGTCTCGACACTCTGCTCGGCATCTTTGCCATCGGACAAAAACCGACTGGTGTCAAAGACCCTTTTGCATTACGTCGTGCGGCACTGGGTGTCGTTCGAATACTAATTGAAAAACGATTGCCTCTGAATCTTCACGATTTATGTCAACAGGCTGCGAACAATCTGCCTGATGACCTACCTGGTGAGTCCGCCATAAATGAAGTGATGACTTATATTCTAGACCGACTCAAAGCTTATTATGATGATCAGAATATTCGCTTCGATATAGTCGATGCGGTGCTCAACAGTAATATAGAAATGCTATATGAAAGTCATCAGCGCATCCTTGCAGTGAATGAATTCCAGCAAAATGAGGCTGCTACGGCTCTTGCTGCGGCGAACAAACGCATCAGCAATATATTGAGAAAACAAAACGCTGACATAAACCCCGAGGTCAATATCGATTTGTTAAGTGAAACAGCAGAAAAAGAATTATTCCGGCAATTGACAGAACTGCAACAAGAAGTATCAGTATTGTTTGGTAATAACCAGTATCTACAGGGTCTGAATCAACTAGCCAGCTTACGCCCGGCGGTAGATCAGTTTTTCGATGATGTGATGGTCATGACCGAAGATGAAGCCATTAAAAATAATCGCCTGGCACTCTTGAAACAATTGTCTGATAGCTTTTTACAGGTAGCAGATTTTTCCTGCATTCAAAGTTAATACTCCTTCAACATGATAATGAAAAAAATGATCATCCTTGATCGCGATGGTGTCATCAACGAGGATTCCGATAACTACATCAAAACCCCTGAAGAATGGATACCCATACCAGGCAGCATTGAAGCTATAGCTCGATTAAAAAAGGCAGGTTATCTGGTGACCATTGCGACTAATCAGTCTGGCATCGCACGCGGGTTTTATTCTGAGCAAACGCTACAACAAATGCATGACAAGCTTGCCAAACTACTGGCTGAATTTGATGTTTCAATCGATGGCATTTTTCACTGCCCGCATGTCCCCGATGATGCTTGCAAATGCCGCAAACCAAAACCTGGCATGCTACTGGACATTGCCCGCCAGTTTGAGATCAAACTCTCGCAAACCCCATTTGTTGGCGATACAATCACCGATATTCTAACAGCGCGAGCTGTCAATGCTCAGGCGATACTTGTTCTAACCGGCAAAGGCAGTAAAACGCACCAACTGGGGCGCGAGATCACAGGTGTTCCTGTGTTTAAAAATCTGGCTGAATACGTAAATCAACTTCTTCAGGAATAATTGATGGACTCTGAAACCGTAGGGCCTTTATATAAATTCTGGCTGACGCTTCGTTCCAGTCTGTTCTGGTTCGTTTTCCTGCCGAGTATTCTGGTCACGGCTACTTTGCTCTCTTTGCTGTTCTTTTTACCCATCAGGTTTCGTGTCTCTATCGTCAAAGGCTGGATATTCATTAATCTGTTCTGGATAAAAATCACCTGTGGTTTGAGCCATCAGATTGAAGGCCTTGAAAATATCCCGGTTGATAAGGGATTCATTATCATGAGCAAACACAGCTCAACCTGGGAAACCATTTCACTCCAAATATTTTTTCAACCGTTGGTTTGGATCGTTAAACGCGAACTTCTGAAAGTTCCTTTTTTCGGCTGGGGGCTTTGGGCAATGGATGCTATTGCGATAAATCGTGGTTCAGGAAGAGCCGCAATCAAACAATTGATAAAAGAAGGCAGGCAACGTATGGATGAAGGACGTATCGTAATGATTTTTCCCGAAGGAACGCGGGTGATGCCACTGCAACAAAAACCCTATAAATTAGGTGGCGCTATTCTGGCTGAGCAGACCGGTTATCCGATTTTACCCGTCGCACATAATGCCGGGGAGTACTGGCCGCGGCATAGCTGGATAAAATGGCCTGGTACGATTAAAGTGGTCATTGGCAAACCGATTGATCCTGCTGGCAAGAAACCTGACCAGATTATCAATGAAGTGCAGGATTGGATTAGCAGTACCGGTGAATCAATTAGTGATAATGTTCAACTAAAGCGACTGGGACTGATACAAACGTAGGATACTACCAAAAAAGTTTTGAAGATTACCAAACTCACTTTTATTTTTATTTTCAGTCTGCTGTTGACCGCTTGCTCGGGATCAGACGATAGCGAAGACTTTGGCATAGAAGGATGCAGCACCGTCGAACAAAACGAATTCGTGCACAGAGCCCTGCAAGATCGTTATTTCTGGTATCGTGAAATTGATGAAGTGGTTATTTACAGCGACTTCGCTTCACCTCAGGAAACGCTACAATTTTTGAAATTCACACCTTTAGATCGTTTCTCTTCTATCACTACAGTGGCAGCATTTGACAG
>Ga0256847_1000929_pt1 | contig 16305 bp, 16 predicted proteins | sample TeddybearmetaG_FD_189099 | JGI IMG/M metagenome (GOLD analysis project Ga0256847, IMG submission 189099) | Hydrothermal vent microbial communities from East Pacific Rise, Pacific Ocean - Teddybear | ecosystem: Environmental > Aquatic > Marine > Hydrothermal vents | place: Pacific Ocean: East... | reverse complement strand
AAATCAGCCCCTCCATGAACAACCTCTTAGCCGAACACGAATTTCAGTTGTACGCTATTTGCACACGCCACCCCAAGAAACTCGCAGCGACGATCCCATTAGAGCCAGTACAGCAAGGCGTATTTGAAGTACAATGGGGAGTAAGGCGAATAAGAATATTGATTTTATCCGAAATGCCACTGTCCAATCAAAACGCAATATGGCAGATTTTTAGTGGTGTCAGCAAAGGCTTCCGTTTTGGTCAAGATCGATACCAATGGAAAATGTCCGATATCAGCCAGATTATCCGGTTGTTATATACACGAGAGGAAATTGAAATGTCATACACAGCTGAAGATTTTCAACGCGATTTGCCCAAAGAACTGCTGACCATGCTGTCGGAAACACAGCGCACAGACTTGATTGAAGGTTTACCGCCTGAAGACCGGATTAAAGGATTACCGCCTGAAGAACGAATGAAAGGCTTACTGACCGAAGACAGAGTTAAAGGATTACCGCCTGAAGAGCGAATGAAAGGCTTGCCGCCTGAAGATCGGCTGAAAGGCTTACTGACCGAAGACAGAATTAAAGGATTACCGCCTGAAGAGCGAATGAAAGGCTTACTGGGCGAAGACAGAATTAAAGGCTTGCCGCCTGAAGAACTGCAAAAAATATTTGAATTATTATCAAAAAAACTCAAAAACAATTAGGCATTAAGAAGCGATTGACGCGACTTCAATATCTGGTAAATTCTGGTATACCGCTTGAAAGGTTTTGTGGGTAGTTAAAGTCTCCACCACACAGGGTAGCGGCTCCGGCCAAATCTCGGGAAAATCCCGTTCCTGCGCCACTTGCAAGTGGAATGCTAACTGTTCACGTGGCGGATCAAAATCCGCCTGAACGCCGGGTTTATTCCCCCTCGCATCAACCCGATACCACCCAATGCCTTGCAACCAGAGCGCATTTAAACCATGCAGACAATACGGGGCACCCTGATCATCCACACTCAAACGTTGATAACATAACCCCGCCGGAATCTGATTAGCGCGGAGTAAGGCCGCCAATAAGTGGCTTTTTGCATAACAATATCCGGTTTTATGCTGCAAAACATCGGATGCTTTGCAAGTCACCGGATTCATTTGGTAATCCATACTGTGTTGAATGTTGTCCCGCACCCATTCAAAACAACGTTGCGCAATGGCCTGTGAATCAGCCGCCCCTTCGGCACACCGTGCCGCTTGTTGTTGCACACTTGGATGCACCCAGTCAATATACTCGGACGCGGCTAAATACACTGGCATCATAATATTTTCCGCAATACCTTAGGTTAGGGTGATAAATATTCTGGCAGCCACGTTGCCAACTCCGGCCAAAAGGCAAGTAAGCCCATGACCACCAGTTGAATGCCAATAAACGGCATCACACCAAGATAAATCGATTGTGTGCTCACCGAGCGAGGGGCAACACCACGCAAATAAAACAACGCAAAACCAAATGGCGGCGTTAGAAAAGAGGTTTGCAAATTCAGCGCAATCATCACGCCCAACCAAATCGGATCAAATCCCATGGTTAATAAAATCGGGGCCACAATCGGCACAACCACAAACGTGATTTCAATAAAATCTAAGATAAACCCCAACAGAAACATCACCAGCATGACCAGTAACATTGTGGTAAAAGCCCCACCCGGTAAGTTCGTGAGTAACGAGGCAATGAGCTCATCTCCAGCAAACCCCTTAAACACCACTGAAAAAATATTCGCACCGATCAAAATCATGAAAACCATGCTGGTCACCCGCAGCGTTTGCTGCATGGCCGATTGCAATATTTTCAGGCTTAATGCACGCTGCCCTAAGGCCAACACAATCGAGCCAATAGCGCCCACTGAGGCAGCCTCTGTTGGCGTTGCGATACCACTTAAAATAGAGCCCAAAACCGCCAAAATCAGCATCAAAGGGGGCACTAGGTTGGCCAGTAATTGAGTCCATCGAATGTTTTCTAGCTCGGACGCCGGAATGGCTGGCATACGGTGCGGTTTGAACGTGGCAACAAAGACTAAATAGGAGATATACAATAAAACCAATAATAACCCAGGGAATAACGCCCCCATGAATAAATCCCCGACCGACACCACTTTTTCTGACAAACCGGCATTCGTATACGCAGAGGAAATTTGATCGCCGAGTAAAATCAGCACAATAGAAGGTGGGATGATTTGCCCGAGTGTGCCGGAAGCACAAATCACCCCGGTTGCAATTTTAGGGTCATATTGGCGCTGCAACATAGAAGGCAGTGAAAGTAACCCCATGGTAACGACAGTCGCGCCGACAATGCCGGTACTGGCGGCTAACAACATCCCCACCAATACCACCGAAATGCCCAAACCGCCAGCCCGAGCCCCAAACAGCATGGCCATTGAGCCCAATAATTTCTCCGCCACTTTAGAATGCTCTAGAATCACCCCCATAAACACAAATAGCGGTACAGCGACCAACACCGAGGTTAATTTAGCCTCCCCCATGATGCCAAACAACCGATCTGGCACCGTATTCAGAAAAATCGGATCAAACGTCCCCGTGAGTAAACCAATGCCCGCGAACACTAACCCAGTACCCGCCAATGCATACGCCACCGGAAAACCCGACAACAAGACAAAACACACCGCCACAAACATCAACACACTCATGCTTTCCATCACACACCCGAGCCGTGCTGTTCATTGCTTTGATACGGTTCCAGATAAGCCAAATGCCCTCGCAACCATAAGATAATACTGAGCGCCTGTGCGAGGCCTTGTAGTGCCAATAAAACCGGCATCAGTAATAAGAAAGATTTGAGGATAAAAATCCCCGGTAAGCCACCGGCCGCATCAGAACTCTCCAGGCTTTGCCAAGACAACGCAACAAACCCCCAGCTAACCCAAAAAATGAACACGCACATGGGCAATAACAAGACGAACGTCCCGACCAAATCGATGATCGCTTGCCATTTGGGGGGGTACTGTTGATACAAAATATCCACCCGAACATGGCCATTGTGTTTTTGTGTATACGCAATCCCCAGTAGAAAAAACACCCCGTACAAATACGTCACGGATTGCTGTAGGCCAATCCAACCTAAATCAAACACATAACGCAATACCACCACGGAAAACATCAACACAACCATGGCCAAAGCCAGCCATGCCACGCACTTACCCGTGAATTCTGAGAGTTGTTCAATAGCGCGAATAAAAGCGGTCACAATGAATCACCAAATGGCTTGTAATACATCACAATGGGCCACCCGATGTTTGAAAATCCGCGCAAATACTTGGGGATCTTTGGCATGTGTGAGTTCCCCTGGGCGCGGAAAGTGAAAATCCACCAACCGGGATAACCAAAAACGCATCGCGCTGGCGCGCAACATCACAGACCAGAGGCTTTTTTCATCCGCCTGTAAGGGCCGCTCAAGCTCATACGCTGAAACCAGCGCTTTGACTTTATCCACCGACAAACTGCCATCTGATCGTGAGCACCAGTCATTCACTGCCACCACAAGGTCATACAGTAGGGCATCATTACAGGCGTAATAAAAGTCAATAATGCCACTTAAGCGCTCCCCTTCAAATAAGGCATTATCGCGAAATAAATCGGCGTGAATAACCCCTTGCGGTAGATGATCACGGGGATATTGTGCTTGAAATGCAATTTCATCCGACAAACATTGAACCTCTTCAGGGCTAATTTTTGCCCGCAATTTGTGCAAACTTTCCTGCCACCACGCCGAACCACGAGTGTTTGGCCGACAAGCTTTAAACGTTGGACTGTGTTGGTGGAAACGCCCCAGCGCAGACCCTAACGAGCGACAATGTTCAAGCGTTGGTTGTTCAACCCCTTTGCCGCTCAAACACTGCACTAACGCGGCAGGCTTACCGTTCAAACGTCGGAGATACTGTTGCTGTTTATCCGCAATGGGATGAGCGCTGGGGACATCATGTTCGGATAAAAAAGCCATCACATTCAGAAAATAGGGCAATTCATCGAAACGGAGTTGTTCGAATAAGGTTAAAACATAACGTGTTTGGGTGGTTGTCACAAAGTAATTGGTGTTCTCAATGCCTTCACTGATGCCTTCAAAAGCCACCAGCTCGCCGACAGAGTACGTAGCCAAAAATTGTGTCAGTTCATCATGCGTGATTGAGGTAAAAACAGACATGGAACCCTTTTCTCAATGCCGGATAAGAAGAAGCGCGCAAGTATAGCGCGTTCCTTTAGGGAACTCTACCAGCTAAACAAGACCCATTGGGGAACCTGGAAAGCATTATAATAGCTGGTTTTCAAATCCAACGAGCCATCGCCATCCGTATCCACCAGATAATAGGGTGGAAAACCGCCCTTAGGGGTGATTTTGACCATATAGATGTGATTGTTAGATCGATACTCTTCAACGCGCTGCTCATCCGACTCAATAATGCGCACATCCGGCTCCAGAACCTCACCACTTTTCACGGTGGATGGGATGTTCGGTGGTTGCGGCACAGAATCAAATTGCGTCACCACTTGTTCCGGGTCATCCACCGCCAACACGGGGGAAGCAGATAATGCGAGGGTAAAGAAAACCACAACCAATCGTTTCATGCCATCACCTAATAAAAATTAGCCAAATATTCAAAACTATTAATATCTTAGTTCAACTCATGCCAATATACCACGCCGATAATCAATCGTATACGCACCCCATGCACTGACGGGCCAGCGCATAAGATTCTTTTTCAACCAACTTCAATTTGCCCTACAATGGCCACTTTTCATGATGGCAAAGGACTGCGCATGACCGATGAAAACACCTTAATTCTCGTGGATGGATCCTCTTATCTATTCCGTGCTTATCATGCCATGGGCCCATTAACCGCCTCCACCGGTGAGCCAACGGGGGCCATTTTGGGGGTCATGAACATGTTGCGAAAGTTACTCAACACCTACGCCAACAACCCTCTAGTGATGATTTTTGACGCCCCTGGTAAAACCTTTCGCCACACGTTGTACACCGACTACAAAGCCAACCGCCCTCCGATGCCAGACGATTTAGTCGCCCAAATACAGCCCATACATGACCTCGTTCGCGCCCTTGGCCTACCGTTGATTTGCAAAAGCGGTGTGGAAGCGGACGATGTCATTGGCACCCTCGCCACCCAAGCGCAAGCGGCTGGCCTGGAGACCATTATCATTAGTAGCGATAAGGACATGACCCAGCTCATCAATGAGCACATCATCATGATCGATACGATGAAGGACAAAGTCATGGATCACGCCGCCGTGATTGAAAAATTCGGCGTGCCGCCCAAACAAATGATCGATTTTTTAGCCTTGGTCGGCGATACCGCCGACAATGTACCGGGGGTTCCCAAAGTCGGCCCCAAAACCGCCGCAAAGTGGCTCACACAATACCCCGATATCGAGCAAATCATCGCCCATGCAGACAGCGTTAAAGGCAAAGTGGGCGAATATTTACGCGCCAACCTGGCACAATTGCGTCTCTCCAGAACACTCGTCACCATTCAACGAGAGGTGGCGTTAACCCAAACCGTCTCTGATTTTCAGCAAACCAAAAAAGATTTGGACACACTGCAAACGTTATGCACACGTTTTGAATTTCGCCAATGGCAACAACTCATTACCCAATGGCGCACCACTGATGCAACCCCAACACCCCCCAAACCCGACCTCAATTACCAAACACTCCTCACCAAAGCCGCATTTAACGACTGGTTAATCCAGCTAAAAAATGCACCCAGTTTTGCGTTTGATACAGAAACAACCAGCTTAACCGCAAGCCAAGCAGAACTGGTGGGTTTATCTTTTTGTTGCGAGCCGGGCACAGCCGCTTATGTCCCACTCGCACATGATTACGACGGAGCCCCAGAACAGCTTGATCGAGACTGGGTATTATCACAACTCAAACCCTTACTTGAAGACCCGGCACACACTAAAATTGCGCATAATTTAAAATATGATCAAACGGTTTTATTGCGGTATGGCATTGTCATCGCCGGCACATGGTTTGACACCATGTTAGAGTCTTACATCTATAGAAGTGTTGGCACACGGCATGATATGGATACCTTGGCCGCAAAATACCTAGACCTACACACCACGCACTACGAACAGGTCGCGGGCAAAGGCGTGAAACAAATCCCGTTCAATCAGGTACCGATTGAAGCCGCCGCCCCTTATGCCGCTGAAGATGCCGATGTGACTCGGCGTTTACATGACTTTTTTTGGCCACAGTTAACCCAAGAAAACGCGCTCAAAGTACTGGTGACAGAGGTAGAAATGCCCATGGTGGCGGTTTTGGCTCGCATGGAGGCGATTGGCGTTTATATAGACGTCACACAATTACAACAGCAAAGCCTTGAGCTCGCCGACAGCATGCAAAGCATTGAAAAGACGGCTTATGCGCTCGCCGGTGAAACCTTCAACCTCAGCTCCCCCAAACAAGTGCAACACATTTTATTTGAGAAACACGGTTTACCCAGCAAGGAAAAAACCGCCAAAAAACAGCCGTCAACATCTGAAAGCGCGTTACAAGCTTTGGCGTTAGACCATCCTCTGCCCAAAGTCATTTTAGACTATCGCAAAATGCGCAAATTAAAATCAACCTATACCGACAGTTTGCCCAAGCAGGTCAACCCCAAAACCCAGCGGGTACACACCTCATACAACCAAGCCGTCGCAGAAACGGGACGGCTGTCATCGTCCGCCCCCAATTTACAAAATATTCCCATCCGCACTGCGGAAGGCCGCCGCATTCGACAGGCCTTTATTGCGCCCCCCGGATACACCCTATTGGCAGCCGATTATTCCCAAATTGAACTGCGCATCATGGCCCACCTATCCGGTGATGAAACCATGTTAGCCGCCTTCGCCCAGGGTGAAGATATCCATCGCTCGACCGCCGCTGAAGTGTTTTCCGTGGCTCCGGCTGAGGTCACCACCGTACAAAGGCGTTCGGCAAAAGCCATCAATTTTGGTTTGATGTATGGGCAAACCGCGTTTGGTCTGGCCAAAGAATTGGGCATCAGCAAAACCGCTGCCCAACAGTACATTGACCAATATTTTACCCGTTATCCCAAAGCGTATACGTTTATCGAAGGCCTCAAAATCCACGCGCGCAAAGAAGGCGTGGTTGAAACCTTGTTTGGCCGACGCTGGTATCTGCCCAATATTTTATCGCGTAATTTTCAAAATCGCGCACACGATGAACGCACCGCCATCAATGCACCGATGCAAGGCAGCGCTGCGGATATTATTAAAAAAGCCATGATCACGATTGACCACTGGATTCAAAGCAGCGGTTTACCCCTTCAGATGATTATGCAGGTACACGATGAACTGGTCTTTGAGGTCAAAACCGAGATCATTGAACAAGTCACGCCTCAAATCCGGCATTTCATGTGCACCGCTGCCACCCTAAAAGTGGCCCTTGAGGTTGACATCGGCACCGGACAAAATTGGGACGAGGCGCATTAATCGGCCACCTCACAGTGTAACCATTGATTTAATATTGCGTAAGTATCGGCCAAACCTTGTTGCTTGGTGGCGGAAAAAAGCTGCGAGGAAAGGGGCGAGAGCGTATGTTCTTTTAAGGTTTTTTGCAGTTTCAACAACACATTTCTAGCCGCCCCACGGGTTAATTTATCCGCTTTGGTTAATAAGATGTGCATCGGAATACCCGCATGCTGCTGCCACTCGATCATTTGCTCATCAAAGGGTTTCATCGGGTGGCGGCAATCCATCATCAAAATAATGCCCTGAAGTGCTTGCCGGTGGGTTAAATACCCATCAATCATGGCTTGCCATTCGCGTTTGACTTTTTGCGGCACTTTCGCATACCCATAACCCGGCAGGTCAATAAAGCGCCGTTCATCATCCAATTCAAAGCACACCAGATGCTGTGTTCTCCCCGGTGTTTTACTCGTTCTTGCCAACGATTTTTGTTGCGTCAAGCAATTGATCGCACTGGATTTTCCGGTATTCGAGCGCCCCGCAAAAGCAACTTCCCAGCCGGTATCTTGGGGCAGTTGTTCAACTTGTGGGGAACTCAGTAAAAAACGGGCTTTCTGATAGAATGAGCGGTTCATGGCATCCATTGAATAATTTCCATAATCTAATTGTGTTGATTTAATGCTATGCTAGAATGCGCTCGGCCTAAGCGCATTATCTTCAGTATGTTTTGTGGTCTTTGCTATACTTTATATCGGTTTATCACCCAATAATGTCAGTAGCTAGTCAAAAAAGCATACGAGAGTTCGCGGCTAAGTTTGAACGTAGGGTAATCAAAAATCTAGGAGAAATTCATGAAAAAAATCGTGAGTAACATTATATTGGCAAGCCTGTTGAGTCTTTCTGGTAGTGCCATAGCAGCAGATGCTGCTGCAGGAAAAACCGTTGCCGCCCGATGCATCGCATGCCACGGCATGAATGGCGAAGGTAATGCAGCCATGGTTGCACCTAAATTGGCTGGCCAGCACGAAGTCTACTTAGTCAGTGCGTTAAAAGCCTATAAAAACGGTGCACGTAACAACCCATTGATGTCACCGATGGCAAAACCCCTCACGGACGATGACATTGCAAATGTTGCTGCCCATTACGCCAATATCAAATGACGCTCAAAGCGGCTTAATGTGTTAAGCCGCTTTTTTTCTTGCCCACACTAAAGTCAAAAAGAGCCAAGAATGAAAAAATTAATATCCTCACTCTTTATAACCTGCCTATCTCTGGTCAGCGTTGCACAGGCTGCTGGCAATGCCCAATCTGGCGAACAAAAATCTGCTGCATGCATGGCTTGTCATGGCCAAGGCGGTATCACTCCCGTATTGCCGAATGCGCCCAAACTGGCAGGCCAGCATGCGGCGTATATCGCTGAACAGCTCAAAGCATTTAAACGCAGTGTCGATAATAATTTTGCCAAAGAAAATAAAGGCATACACCGTTCTGACCCAACCATGGCGGCCATGACCTTAAGTTTAACCACGGACAGCATTGACGACCTGGCGATTTATTACGCCAGCCAAACCGGCACACAAGAAGCCATTACCGAAAAAGAACGAGATGCCGCACAAACTTTATACCGAGGGGGCAATCAAACCACTGGCGTCGCCGCTTGTATCGCGTGCCATGGCCCAAAAGGGAAAGGTAATGCCGCCGCTAAATTCCCCAGCATTAGCGGACAAAATGTCAGTTATGTCACCAAAGCTTTAAAAGATTTTAGGTCTAACGCACGACAATCCAGCCACAATAATATGATGAATGGCGTGGCTGAACGCATGACCGACAAAGAAATTGATGCCATTGCCAAGTATGTCAGTGCCCTGCACTAATACCGCAAAAAAATGTCAATAAAAAAGGGGCTTCGTGCCCCTTTTTTATTGAGTTGAATATCATAGGCCGTTAGAATCGGCATACCTGTTAAGTTCAGCACCCATTCATCGCCATAATGGCACGATCCATAATAACAACGACATAACATTTCGAGGTCTGGTATGAAAAAATTTTTATCGCTTTTATTGCTTTTGTTCCCACTAATCGGGTTCGCCGATGATGCCGAGTTCTATGATGGCATTCATTACACAGAAATTAACCCCGTTGCGCCCCTGACCAATACCGGCAAAATTGAAGTGGTTGAGGTCTTTTGGTATGCCTGCCCACATTGCTTTCGGTTTGAACCGCATGTGACAAAATGGAAAGCCACACTCGCAGACGATGTTGTCTTCGAGCGCATTCCTGGCGTTTTATCCAAGCACTGGATTTTACTTGCCAAGGTTTTTTATGCGGCCAATATTCTGGGGGTTGAAGAAAAAATGACGCCCATTATTTTCAACAACATTCATCAGCACAATGCCCGCATGAACAAAATCAAAGATGCTGAAGCGTTATTTGTCGCCAACGGCGTGAGTGCAGAAGACTTTAATCAGGCCATTAAATCCTTTGCGGTCAACACCAAAGTGGGACAAGCCAAGTCATTAAACAAACGCTATGGTTTATCCGGCGTCCCCACCATTATTGTTGATGGCCGTTACCGTGTGGATTCTGGTGCCATTGGCTCGTTTGAGAAGGTCATTGAAATCACCGATTTCTTGGTCAACATGGTGCGCGAATCCCGCCTCAAGTAAACTCCGAAAAAATAGCTTTTATATTACAATATAGCCACAATATCAGGTACTAATTCAGGGATTTCCTGAATTGGCTTTCTGATTTCAAGGGTGTATTGTTCGCTTTGATAATAACAACAATAAATTTTATAAAAGGCTTCACGCCTAACCTATAACTTCACCAGCCTGTTGTTTCGGCTGGTTTTTTTCTACTTATTCCACAAAATAATGAGACAATACGCGGTTTTCTGCACATTTCCTATTGAAAGTCCATAGGGTACTATAGGGCCAACCAATGCTCGGAAATACCCCAGGTACGCACCCGCTATGAAAGTTTCCTTAATTCTGTTCGCTATTGCTTTAGCCTGGATCAGCCCTGGTTACGCCATGCCAATATTAACCATCGATATACCCATAGAATCACCCATATCTCCTTTGGCCCCTCCCGACCCAAAAACCCTTGCCGCCATTGGAAAACTGTTTCAACCGATACAAACGACAACACAGCAATCCGCCACCCACGACACGCAACCCACCGAAAAACGTGTGTACGACAATCAAATACCCTTGAAAGAAGTCCTACGTTATGTGTCTAGTGGCGTATCACTGAGTACCCCAGGCAGCAGCACCTCTAACGCGCGCATTCAAACCGGTAGAACCCAGCATTCAGGCTATTCAGGTAAAGACTTGCTGCATGAATTCCTCAACACCTTGAATGTCGATATCGACGTCTTTGACTCAGTGCGATCGCTGTTTGGTCATAACAACGACAACATCATCACCCTGGATGGCCAGATTATCGATCTGGCCCAACAAGCCGATGTCGAGCCCTATGAGTCTTCTAACACTGCCTCTGACACCTTTGACGATCCCTATTATGAAGACGATACGTCACTGGGCGCTTACATTAACCAATGGACAAACACATTCTTAGAGATCATCACACACCCACTGGCCATTGCTATCGGCGTCGTTTTCCTGCTGTTTTTGTTACCGGTCATCCTCTTATTACAACGTAACCGCCGCCACTAATTCAGACAGAGTTCAGGCAGCCATTGTTATCGTCATGGCATACAAACTGCGTATACATAGATAAATATTACTGATCTGTCAAAAGAGATTCGACATGCACACAGTCTTTAATCAACAAACACTAGACACCGAAAACCAGGTGTACCGACGAACCGGTGGACGCAGCCAAGAAAATGCCCAACATCATTATATTCCGGCTTTTCTGGACGGTGACACGGCAGAAGTTTTCCTCTCACGGTATGCGGATGGCCAACCGGCGCCGATTCATCTATTAGATGGTTTGCCCACCCAGTGCGTGTTAAAACGAGATGCCTATGGCCTTGTGCTAGCGGTCAAAGCCTCAATTGTCTCTGGCTTTTGTCGCGATGGACAATTTTACACCCGCGACCAGGTCGCACAAACGTGTTAACCCGCCGATGATCAACCTGCAAAAACTCATGGTGGTCGACGATGACCCACATATCCGTGAAGTCTTGCGCTTTGCTTTAGAAAAAGCCGGCTTTCACGTGGTTGAAGCCAAGGATGGGCAGCACGCCATTGTGCAGTTTACCCAGCATCAACCCGATTTGGTGGTCTTGGACATTATGATGCCTGAATTTGACGGCATGGAAGTGTGCCGCCAATTGCGTCAACAATCCAACGTCCCCATCATTTTTTTGACGGCAAAAGACGATGAAATTGATCGTATTGTCGGCCTTGAAATTGGCGGCGATGATTATTTAACCAAACCGTTTAGCCCCAGAGAAGTGGTCGCCCGCGTTAAAGCCATTTTTCGACGCATTGCGTTATGCCAACAAACGGATCGCTCCGAGACGGATCAACAGCACGGTTTCTTGCGCCTAGATATCGAGGGCATTAAAACCTTTTGGCAAGACCATGAAGTGGTCTTAACCGCCACCGAATTTGCCTTAATTGAAGCCATGATTCAACGACCGGGGCGTGTATACTCCCGCCAAACGTTGGTGGATCGTGCTTATTCGATTAACGTGGTGGTCAGTGATCGCACCATTGACAGCCACATTCGCCGCATTCGACAAAAATTCAAACGCGTTGGCGGTGACCCAATCGTCACCGTTCATGGTATCGGTTACAAGCTCGGCCTGTGTGACACATGAGCCGCCCCAAAGTCCGAACCCTGCTGATTTTGATGAATTTTTCCATTTTATTATTGCCCGTTGCCAGCATCCTGTTACTCAAATTGTATGAAAATGCGTTGCTCCGACAAACCGAAGCAGAATTGATCACGCAAGGGGCTTATATTGCGGCCATGTTTGAGCAGCAATTACAACAGCACACGGTACCCACAGACTATGGGTTAAGCAGCCAGCAACAGACCAAACGCTGGCAACCCAAACCCGCCACCTTGGATTTACTCACCGCCCCAATATGGCCCAGACCACACGATGCAGAGGTCAGTCAGATCCGCGCCGACCCGATTGCCCAACGCATCGGTCAACACCTCACACCGATCCTCAAAAGGGCACAAATCACCACCTTAGCGGGCATTCGCGTGGTCGATTTTCACGGCATTATCATTGCGTCCACACGCGGCGAACTGGGTTATTCCCTGGCCCATCGTTTGGAAATCCAACAAGCCTTACAAGGCCATTGGGTGCGTTTGTTACGACAACGCATCTCGGATGAACCTCAGCCCACTCTGGGCTCCATGAAACGCGGCACCAAAGTCCGCGTTTTTGTGGGGTTACCGATCCTCTCTGGGCAGCGCTTAGTCGGTGCCGTGCTCCTATCTAGAACACCGTATAGCGTGTCTAAAGCCCTGTATCAAAAACGTTATACCATCTTGGCCACGATCATGTTCACGTCGTTATTGGTCATCGCCTTATCCATCCTCGGTTCATTGGCCATCAGCCGCCCCATTTCAGCGGTTGTGCAGCAAACCCAACGTGCAATCAAAGGGGAAAAAGGCGCGGTCACGCCATTATCACAACCGGTGACGTATGAAGTTGAACAGTTGTCAAATGCGGTCGCCTCCATGGCCGAGACCATTGAACATCGGTCTGATTATATTCGCAGCTTTACCGCGCATGTATCACATGAATTCAAAACCCCGCTGACGTCGATGCGCGGGACGGTTGAGTTGATGCAAGACTATTTAGAACACATGAGCCCCCAAGAAAAGAATAAATTTCTGGGCAATATGGAAAGTGATATTTTACGTTTGCAAGATTTGGTCAATGCGTTGTTTCAGTTGGCCAAAGCCGATGTCATGAAGATGGGGCAAACACGCCAGGCAATACAACCGCTGCTGGCCGCCTTAATCACCGAGTATACCGCCAAAGGACTGTCTATCGACTGTGATTTAAGCGCCCTGGCGGCGCAACAGATTGGCATGGATGAAAACGCCTTCACCACGGTATTCGGTCATTTATTGGATAATGCAATGCGTTACTCGCCCGGTAGCCCGGTCACCATCTCCACCCAACAATGCACGCCTGCAAGCCTGAAATTACGCGTCGCGGATGACGGCCCCGGCATTTCTGAGAACCATGCCGAACAAATTTTTGAGCCGTTTTTTACCACCGGACGTGAGATTGGCGGCACCGGCTTAGGTTTAAATATCGTGCGTGCGATTATGACCGCGCATCATGGGGACATACAACTGGAACACACAACGCTCGGTGCCAGTTTTTTGTTAACCTTTACCACCTCAGCCTAAATCAACCACCACTCCGGCACCGGGAATGATGATTCTGGCAGAAGAAGTTTGTTGCAGGCGCGACTCCAACGACATAAAGCCCTGTTTTTCTCCTTCGATCAAAGCCACCGTTGGCCGCCCAGAAAAACCCGAAAACCACGCCGCCATGCCTTCACGGTCTGCCTGGCCGGATAACGTAAACATCGAATGGATCTTGGCATTCACTTTGATGGTTTCCCCCCACAAGCGAATATGTTGCTCCCCATCGTACAACTGACGGCCAATGGAACCGCGTGCTTGGTATTCCAACAGCAATACCTGACATTTGTCATTCCAAATATTGTGCTTTAAGTGATGTTTGATGCGCCCAGAAGAACACATCTCGGTCGACGATAAAATAATCGTGCCCGCGCGCATTTTGTTGATGTTCAAAGACTGATTCACGGTTCGCGTGACTTGCAAATTCGGCAGCTCAAAATCCGCGCACAGCGCCTCCTCATCCTCGCCATCCACTCCCACGTTTTGACAATAAGCCGCTTTCGCTTCTGTTGCCATCAAATGGTCAACCACAATGCGCCAACGCGCTAACTGCCAACCGGCATAATAATCGGCAAACAACGCGAGCAATTCTTGGGTTCGCCCAACCGTCGGAGAAGGGATCAGCACGTTACCGGATAAACTTTGCTCTGATGAAAAAATCTCGCCCAATTTGACCGTACTTTTCTCTCTGTCTTCATGCAGATGCGCACCCAGCGTGCTATTTAATAACACCAAATCCACTTTATGTTGGTGCTCAGGCCCTTCAAAAGACGACAGTCGATCACCAATTTGGCCCCCATACACCACGGTACGTTGATGCGAGCCTTCTGTCATTTTGACCATCACAATGGAGGAACCGGCAAAATATTTGGCATCAAACAGACAAATTTCAACCCCAGGCAAAATCGTTTCCCAGGCCTCGTAAGCCAATACGTTTAACAACCGAATCGCATTTTGGGATTCTTGTAAGGTATACAAAGGCCGAATCGGCAACATGCCTTTGCGTTGACGTTTACTGTTTTCTGACTCGGCACAGCGTTCATTCAGATGGCCGTGGTCTTTCAGGATAATGCGCACTTGATCCCGTGTTTTTTCGTGCAAATACACCACACCTTTAAACCCTTCAGACACCAACATGGGCAATAACCCAGAGTGATTCAGGTGGGAGCTGGATAAAATCATCGCATCGATTTTCGACGCATCAAACGGAAATGGCTGAAGGTTACGGGCTTCTTCTGTTGCACTGCCTTGCACCAAACCACAATCGAGCAAAAACTGATGATCGCCCACTTTAAAGAGCAAACACGTTCCTGTGACTTGTTGTGCACCACCGACAAACTGTATTTCCATGAACGAGACCCATCTTTTCTTTTTGTCTTTTCTTTTTAGTATAGTGTGTCTGAAAAAAATTTCTCTCGGTACAACATGTTAAGCCCGAAACAACACACGCCACAAACCTTTTAGATTAAACCGTTTATGCCATAACCGTCGCATCACCATGCGGGTGATTTTCGCAATGTCGCGCATCGGGTGAAAGTGGCTGGCCCGACGATCTTCGGCATAAATCGCCTCAATCGGGATATGTGTTAAGGGATACCCTTGCCACGCCGCTTCCACTAAAATTTCACTTTCCAACACAAAACCCGCGCTGTGTTTTAACCGCCCCATGGTTTTGAGCGCGGTTACCGGATACACCCGATACCCCGATTGACTATCAGCCACGGCACACCCTGCCGCCCACGAAATCCAAAAATTGGCCAACCGATTCGCCGCATAACGTGCATACGGTTGAATCTCTGGGTTTCTTTGCCGAGCCCCTAACACAAGGCTATTCGGCTGTTGCTGGTACTGCTTAAGCAAGGCTGGTAAATCACGCGGTAAATGTTGGCCATCACCATCCATGGTAATGACAATGTCCATATTTTGTGCAATGGCCAGGTCAAAGCCTAACCACAAACCCGCCGCTTTGCCCTGATTACAAGGCTGATTTAACAATGTAATCGGCTGATCTTGCAATAAGGCCGCAGTATTGTCGGTTGAGGCATCATTCACCACCACCAATTCATTTGGGTGATACGCCAGCACCGCTTGCACCAGCGGTAAAATGGTGCTGGCTTCATTGTAAGCGGGGATTAACACCATCCACGTTAAGTCAGATGTCATGCCATCCCCCCATTAATCGAGATCACTTGACCGCTGATATAAGCTGCGTCATTCGAGGCTAAAAACGCCACCAGTGACGCCACTTCATCCGGCCGCCCAAGCCGTTTCATCGGCACCAATTGAGCCACCCGTTCTGGTGGAAAATGCTCGGCCACCATGGCGCTTTGAATGATCCCAGGGGCCACCGCATTGACCGTAATATTGCGTGAGGCCAGCTCCAACGATAACGATTTACAGGCACCGTGCAAACCCGCTTTTGCTGCGGCATAATTGGCTTGACCGCGATTGCCCATGACCCCCGCAA